>JACCDX010345183.1_pt1 | contig 31202 bp, 18 predicted proteins | sample 7449681 | NCBI WGS metagenome assembly JACCDX01 (sample SAMN15323450, study PRJNA562643) | freshwater metagenome | isolation source: river surface water | place: USA:Blue River Watershed | collected 2017-08-18
GCTTTGAAGTAATATTTTCGATTAGGGTAATTTTAGAATTAAAGATATCTTTAATATCATATCCTTCTGCTCTTTTAGATTCAAATACTTTATAGATAGATGCTAGTACTTTATAGTTAGAAATAGGAGATGATAAGAATTGTTCAATATCAAATTTTGCTGAAATCTCTTTAATAAGATTAAATTTCTCCTTTGAAAGTACAAATTGATTTAATTTAGCATGTGCATCACATACTGTTTCTACCAATCTATCGGCTTTTGTTTCAGAATTATATTTTTCTTTTAACAATATATCGTATAGACGTAGCTCTTTGTTTAATTCCGTAGTTGGAGCAAAAAATTCAGCTACAATCTTTTTTGCATTTTCAGATTTATCCCCATTAAGAATTTCAAGCGTTATTTGTCTTACCAAAAGCTCAAATAACACCCCAGTGTTCTTAAACTTTGAGTGTTTAATTTTTTTCATTTACTTACCCTATATTTATTCTACCCTATAAACTAACACATATAAATATAAACATTTTATTCTTTATTAAATTTTTGTTTCATCTAATAGATTATTTTCATCCAGCATGCCAGATTTTTCACTTAAAATCTTCTTTTTTGCTGAAATTCCGTTTATATATTCTCTTGCTAGCTTTTTGGCGTTTGTGTTTAATATTCTATCATCCCTTCTTCTTTCCTTATGATTTTCCTTATCTCCTAATGGGTCTCTACCATATGGATGCTTATCTTTACCATAAGTGTTTCCTTCTTTAGGTCTTCCAACTTCCCTATTTAATTCAATTTCAGTTTTTAATTTACTGATTTCTTCTTCCACATTTTGTGGTTGTGGTGGGTTAGCTGGGTCTTGTCCTTGCTGCTCTATTGATGTATGTCTGAATCTATCTTTAAGGTCTAATATTACTTTTGCTCTTTCAATATCAATCTCATCTTGTGACAATCCAAAAATATTGTGATATGCCCAATCAGATGATAACATATTAAGTGCTTTCGCATCTGATGCCAATCTTACCTTTTCAGACCATAAATTAACTTTTTCTTGCTCATAAATTGTAGAAGCGTTTGTCAAACTTAATTCAAAGTTTGTCATTTCAGAATCTTCTATACCATTTGATGCTAAATGAACTACTGCAATTTTTGCCAATTCACTAACAACTGTACGTTGGATTCTTTCAATAGTTCTTGCAAAACGAACATCTTCTGCAGCCAATGTAGCTTTACCATTAACATTCTCATCATAAGATAAGTAAGCTTTTGGTACTCTTAATGCTGCAAATAATTTATTTTTTAAGTAATCAATATCTTCAATTGCTGCATATTCTAATCCAGCTAAATTATCAATAGTTGTACCACTATCACTACCACGTACAGGTAGGAAAAAATCTTCAGTAAGATTCTGAATATTGTATTTTAGGTTGTAATCACCAGTATTTTTATCAACAAATGGTGTTTTCTTCATTTTATTGATAATTTTCTGCATATAGTTATCAACCTCTTGTGGTGGGATATTACCTATATCTATTTTGAACACTCTCTTTTCAGGTGCTCTCATAATACGATGGATTAACATCGCATCTTCCATCAAAGATAATTGTTTCCAAATTCTTCTTGCACCTTCAATCATTGATTTACCATAAGGAAGGAAGTTGGTATCTGATAACATTCTGAAGTGAGCCATTTCGTATTGCTCATATTCTTTTTTACCAAATCTATCCAACTCAACTTTATACTTTACATAATCAGGATTATTTGGGTCAGTACCTTCCAATCTCTCTACATTATAAGTTGAGTGAGGTGCTACATTGATAATACCTTTACCAGGCATAATTTCTAATGCTAAGAAAGCATCACCATATTTTACTAAATTTCTAATCCAAGGCCATAAGTTAAACTCCACATTCATTATATCATAGAATAGGTTGTGAAGCATCTCTCTTACATTCTCATTTGTAGATTTGATTTGAAGTACATCACCATATTCGTTTTTGGTGGTACTCTCATCAGCGTATATATCTAAAGCAGAACCAATGATTGGGTCCATATCCATAGCATCATAATCTCTAAAAAGTTCTCTACGAACTTGATGATATGCCATTGATTGTGCACCCTGATGTGTTTCAAAGTATGACCTTTGTAACTTTGTATATCTATCTCTTAGGTTTACAAAGTTTGTATTCGATTGTCTATCTTCAACATCTACTACTTTACGCTTGCCATCTTTATCAATGGTTACGATTGCGTTTGTTGAAAATAGTTTTTTTAGTCTACCAAAGAAACTTCTGTCATCTAATTGTTGTTCTGCCATAATTTATTTTACCATTTTCTACAAGACCAATATCTTGCTTTAGTTCTTGGACCAGGATTATCACAATTATGTCTTGCTCTGAAAGATTTTCTTCTTTCTGGATTAGACTTCTTAATTCTCATATTCGGGTCACCAAAGTTTACCTTAACAACCTTTCCAGTTTTTGGGTTCTTAACATAAACCTTAAATTTTTTAACATCACCTCTTGTTGGCTTACCTAACTTTACTTCTCTACCTTGATATTCTGCTTCGTAAACACAATTACAATTAGCTTCATCTAAAGATTGTGAGTAAGATTTAAGGTATTGAATAAAATCATCCATATCTTCTTGCTCTACATCCAATTCATCATAATCGTCAATTGGGTTATCTGCTGGTTGGTCTCCTTTAGAATATGCTTTATCTACATATTCATCTTCTTTTAGGATATTTGTTAATTTAATCATTTTGGTCTCCTTTTATATTTTGACATATATCATAAATATCAATATTTATCAAAACACTACATTTTTATAACCATTGTGATAGGTCTTCAAACTCATCACCAATCCTCATCTTCCAAGGGTTATCATCTCTATCAGTAGGACCATACACACCAGCATACTGCATATTGGATGAAATCCCACCTAAAGTTCTTTTAGTAAGGTCAATACCTTCCTGTCTTAATCGTAATGCAGTATCTCTAACCCACAATCCAATACAAAATGCCATTACCAAATCATCATTATATCCTTTCATTGCTTCAGCCCTACCATTCATAAAGATAAATGTGAATAATTCATCAATTAAACGATTAGAACGAACAGTTACTGCTTTTTCTCTAAAATACTCATCTAATTTAGAAATAATAAGTGGTCTTGTTTTAGATGTAGTTGAAAATCCAGCTACCATTTGCTTCTCATCATTTCTATATTTATTTCTCATTTGATGTTCAACATCCACATATTTTAAATCCTTACTCATATAGAATAAGTTTTTATATTGCCTATCTATACACTGCTGAATACAAGCCCATCCAATGTTTGAGTTTTCCACCACAAGTAATGCATCATTATATTCGGTTGAAAGATTTACTAAAAAATTTCCAAAATCTTTTGTATCAATTTTACCTTTATATTCTGCTACTTGAGTTGCGTTTAGTACATCCATTACATGACAGGATGAATAGTCAGAACCATCCCCTCTAGCAACGTCCGCTACAACCATATAAGAACCATTTGCAGTTGGGTATTCCCATCTCCAAAGGTTTCCATCAAATCCAGTCTTTTCAATTGGGTCTTGACAATATGTTTCTTTAAAAAACATTAGTAACTCTGGGTCAATAACAGTATCACCTGATGATACAAAGTCACAATCACATTCTTGTGCTGCTTTCTTTTGTCCCAATAGTTTTTCTTGCTCATCTCTCCATTGTTGTCCTCTTTCAGGGTGAACAGTCCAATGTAATCTGATTGTATTAAACGGATTCTGTCCTTCTTCTGCCCCTAACCAAGTTTTGTGAAACCAATTACCGACACCATTAGGAGTAGAAAGTGCAATACAACTACCACCCGTTGAAAGTGTTGATTGAGCCGCTACCCAAATTTCATCAATATCATCAATGAACGCAGCCTCATCAAATATTAGAAGTGATAATGCTTCAGAACGTCCTGCATCAGGAGATGAAGCAATAGCCTTAATTTGAGAACCATTATGTAGACGAAGGGAAAGTTTGTTATCTTCCAAAGAACCCCCTTTAAGCCAACTAGGAAGTAATTCATGCATCACTCTCACCTTTGTTACTAAATTCTTTGCAACATCTTGTTTTGTTGCAATAACCAATACGTTAAAATCAGAATTGAATAACATTTTCCAAAGTGCGTATCCAGCTGAAAGAGTTGAGATACCAGTTTGACGTGATTTCAATACTATATTAAAACGATTTCCTGCAAATTCAGTTAAAGTTTTTTCCTGAAATGGAAATAGGTGAAAAGGTATTTTACCTCTCACCGGATGCTGAATCATACAATATTTTTTCATAAAGTGTATTGGGTCAGTAGCACACTTTTTGTATTCTTCTGCAATAATCTCTTTTAAAGATTTCTTTTGTGTTATGCCTAAATTATTAGCCATTAATCAACAGGTGGTTTTACTAAATCGTAATTTTTATCTTTAAGTTTTTTCCAAGCCTTATTTCTTAATTTTTTAGCTTGCTCAATCTCTCCTTCATACATAGTAATATCAGTTAGGATTTCAGCTTTTATTTCATTTACATCTTTTTCTAAAACCCACTTTTCAATCTTACCATCTTCATGTACAAATTCATATTCTTGCTTTGCATCATTATAAGCTTGATTTAATTTTTCAATCAAATCCTTGCCATATGAAATCATATTATTGTATATCTTATAATCTTCATATACTTCCCACAACCCATCAATCTTTATTTCTAATTCCTTTTTTGCTAAACAGGTTGCACAGTATCCTGCTTTAGATATAAGTTTTTTATCAGCTCTACTTAATTTAATCGTTTTACAATCTTCAGCTTTACAGCTATTTAATTGTTGTAAATAGGCTCTCACATCAGACATGGTTTCTGAAAGTTCATTTACTCTAACTTTACCATAATCTTTTTGCTCCCAAGTTTTACCTTCGGAATCAGTCCAAACTTCACCAACTTCTTTTTTACGATTATTATCTGCTGATTTTTCTGCGTTTGCGAATGAAATTACTGTATCCTTTTCATACTCGCCACCTGTTAGCACCATATTTACCAGCTTTCGTCTGGTAGGGTGCATAAATTTTTTTTGGAATTCCTTTGCCATATTACTTATAATATATTCGTATATATAAGTATATCAAAATTAAATAAAACGATTATCTTCCGTACTTAAAGATACCCAATATTTGATTTAATGGAGCGAATGCGCCTGTAAGTTTGTATGTATTCCCACCATAAACAAATACAATACCTTCGTTTGGTACAATTTTATCAAATCCACCAAGACCATTTAATCTACTTAGTTCTACTTTAAGTTTTTCGATTTGTTGTGGGTTTCCACTTGCTTTTATTTGTTTTATAGCGTTTCCTAATTCTTTTCTCAATTGTTTAGTTGCATCAGATGGATTTGCTGTAAGTACTGATTCCATAAATGATAAGACATCAGCACCAACTCCTAAAAAGATTTGTTCAAATTTCATAATGTTATCTTTCATTATCTTTTGTTGGTCTTTTTTATCAGTTTGGTCAGCCCATGCTTTTATTTTTGGGTCTTGTATTTGATTTATACGCATTGATTTATCACCAAAAGCCCATCTCTTAACTAATCCTATTTTTGAACTAACATCCAATTTCTTTGCATTTTTTTCTACAAAGTTTTCCCACCAAGCCTGATGATAATCTGCTACTCCAGCTGAATCCGAAAGTTTGAATTCATTTTGCAATTTATTAATCATTGATATATACTTTCCTTGCAATTTAGAAAGTTTTTCAGATTTTGGCAATGATTGCATTGGAGGTCCTTGAATAGTATAGGTATCTTGCACATGCTTATTAACTTGCTTAATCATTCCAGCTAATATAGATGCTGCTTGTTGATTTTCACCTATTACTTCACCTTCTTTATTATATTCAAATGTTCCATGAAATACTAATAAATTTTGTCCATATGGTATTACATTTGAATTCTTTGGATATATTACTTCCAAATTCATAAAACATGCTCCATCTTTGAATATCTTTTTTCTTTGTGGTTCTGTTAATGCAGCCACTGCTTTGGAAAGGTCATTCATAGCAAATGTGTAAGCATTTGTTAATTCACCTCTACCAGCAAATTGAGATGCAACTTGTCCTATGGTCATAGCACCTTCACCCTGATTTTTAGTATGTGACTTGTTTCTTGCTGCAACTAATCTACCATTTACCCAACTAATTGCTAATGCCTGTCCATCGGTTTTTTCTCTTGCTAATTCTAAATCACCATTAAGTGCTTTATTTACAATAGCTTTAAGGTCACCAAATGTAAGGTTCATTTCAATATCAAACGGATGATTCATGTGACCATAAGCCCCACCCTCTAAAATCAAACCCTCACTTAAAGATTCTTTTTTAACTTTTTTAAGTTGTGCTAATATTTTATCCAACTCTACTCTAACCTTCATTTGTGCTGGTGAGTTTGGCATCATTTTAAGTGCTTTAAGAAATAGTTTATCTCTTTCTCTTTCTAATTCTTTTACTCCTTCGTTTGTTGGATTTTCTATTTTATCCAACTTATCGTAATAATTAATATCTTCCCATAAATGGTCCATAGCTATTTCAGTTGCAATACGAACATCGGTTGTATGTTCCATCTCAACGTTAATACCTTTCATCAATTTAGGTTTGATATATTCTTTTGCATATTGTTTTGGGTCATAGTATCCTTTTGAATCCCATTTCTTAGCCAAATCAATTAAAGTTTTACCTTTTGCTAAACCACCAGGTATTTGGTCTTCTTTTACAGGCTGGTATTCTTCACTACCATCTTTATCCAATTTAGATTTTAATTTCTTAACATCTTTTGGATTTGGTGCTCCATTAATATATCCACCTGGTAAAGATAATCCTACACCAGCTACACCCCCAAGACCCATTTCACCAATGATTTCATCAACTATTTCATTTATATCGTATTCTGAAATCAATCTTTCTTTTACAACTTTAATGTTTTGTTTACCATCCATTTCAGCTTGTTTTCTTTGTTCTTTTTCTTTTGTAGTTAGTATTTCTTCCCATCCCATATCTCTTGCAGCTTGTAATGCATCACCTAACCAATTTGTATATGCACGTTTTGCAGTAAATTTACCAATTGAATCAGTATTTTTTGGTTCTTGCATTATTGGAAAGTTAGTTACTTGATTTCTAGGGTCTAACTCTTTATAATTTACTAACTCTTTTTCTTGCTTAACTTCTTTTGGTCTATCAATTGCTTCGTATCCAATTTTTTTTGCTCTGAATTTTGCTTGATTATGATATTGTTTCCAAGAAGATGCAAAAGGACCTGTTCCATCATCGGTTTCAATTCTTTCTACATTATCGTAAACTTGTACGGATATTTCTTTTAATTGTTCTTTCTTAGGGATTCTAAATGTTACTGCTTTCTTACCATTGATTGTTGGCATTCCCCATTCATCTTCTCCAATTGATTTAACAACTACTTTTTTGTTTTTGAATTTACCCATTAAAACAGTATCACCAACTTTTACGTTTAGTTTAATTTCTTCGTTAATATATTCTTTAAGTGATTTAAGTTTGAGAGTAATCATTTTAAATATTTGGTCATCAAACTTTGGATATGCTCGCATAAAGCCTTTTTTTCTATCAGCTTCATTACCAGAACTTAACCAATATCTAACATCAGTACCACTAATAGGATTTGATTGAGCAGGAGCTATATATGTGTATCCTCTATCCAAATATCCCATATCAATTTTTCCTTTGTATGGTTTAAAATATTTTCCAGAAAGACGAGAAGCATCTTTTTCACCAACTGCACTAATAAACGCAGTTGTATCGGAATCAAATTTATTTAAAATTTCTTCTGGAGCGTATGGATTTTTAATTTGTACTATTCGGTTAGAAGGAATACCGAACATTTTTTGCATTATAGCTTTTTTCTCTTTAAATTTAAATGGAGATTTTTTAGAATCAGTTACATCGGAACTTGCTATATAAACATTACTTTTTCCGAATTTTTTAACTAAATGGTCATACGTTGCGTAATGACCCTTATGAAATGGTTGAAAGCGGCCTGAATAGACAACCACCACATTGTCTATCTCAGCCGCTTCTCCCAATATTGTTTCTACTAAAAATTTTGCTAATCCTTTCATATAGTTTCTATACTATATAAATATTAGGATTACTCTTTTACAACTTTCATACCATTCTGAGACCCATCAGGCATTGTTTGTTGTTGCTTTTGCATTTCAGCCATTTGTCTTCTACTTGGTGCACCTGGCTGATACTGAATTGTACCATCTTGCATATTAATTCTACTTTGTGGGTACTTTTCATCTAAATCATCAACCATTTCTTTTAATTTTTGATTAATCATCTTAAACTCATCTTCACCTCTTTCCAATACATCATCCATTCTTAATAATTCTTCTTGGATTTCTTTTCTTCTCATATGAATTTGTCCGAATTCCATAAATATAGAATTCATTCTAGAGTTCAACTCATTAATTTCATTAAAAGTTGCTTCTTCCATTTTTACAACAGCGATTTCTATTTGCTGTTTTTGTGGAACTTTATCTAATTCTGCCATAAATTTTGTTTTTTATTGTTTGTATATATAACTATATTCTTTTTTTATTTTCCAAATACAGAAACACCTTTTTTCTTTACAACCTCACCTGCGCAATAATTAGCCCAAGAAATAGATTCTTCGATATTTTCAGAATCTAAATATCTAGCAACAAATCCAGCAACAAAGGTATCACCAGCCCCACAAACATCTGCATTTTCAATATTTTCTGTTTTAATAATATTTCCTTTATACGATGCACCTTTTCCATCTAATGTTGTAATTATCTTATCTTGCAACCATTTATTTTCTAAAATTAGGTCATGGTTACTTTGTGCTTCAAATCTATTAAGTTTTATAAACTTAACAGGTTTACACCAATTTCCTAATTGTTTTTTTGTATCTAAAATAACTAAATTGTGCATTAATGCTATGGTATTTATATCTTCTTCGGATAAAAATCCTTTACAATAATCTGAAATTATAATTGCATCATATGCATGTACACTTGGTAGCTGTCTTATGTCTATTCTTTCAGTAGTATCATTTTCATCAATTCTTATATACAATTCATTGCTTTCTTCATCAACACATCTTGTTTTTGTAATATTACCATTATCTGAAAATAAATCTACCTCTATACCCATAGCAGAAATATTATTAGCAACATTAGAAGCCATACCATCTCCATACACTTCTTTTGTTGGAATAAACACAGGTCCTTTCCCTTCAGGTGATTTTCTTTTAGATGTACCATACACAAAAATATCTGTACAACTTTCTCCTATAACTAAAACTTTATATTTTTCCATTTTCTAATATCTTTGTTGTGCTAATTTCTTTTATTCTTTTAAAGAATTCTACTTTGGAAACATAATCAACTCCTATAATTTGTTCATATTGATAATCATCGCCAATAACCATAACATCGGGCTTCCATTCACATATTCTATTAATAAGTTCATCATCTGAATCGAAAGGTACAACAGAATCAACAAAACGAATAGATGAGATAAAATCCATCCTATCAGAAAGGGTGTTAAAGGGCCTTTCTTTACCCTTCCTTTCCCTAACTCTTTTATCCGTGTCCAATCCCACTCTAACAATCCCGAATGATGAAGCATGTTCAAGCAAACGTATATGCCCAATATGTACAATATCAAAAGTACCATTTACCCAAACTTTTTTCATTATAGGAATTTTTCCAACTCTTTTATTACCATTTCACCAGTAATAGATTTAGTACATTCAAATTGTCTTTCAGTTCCTTTATGGTCTGGACACCAATTCCAATCACCTGCATTTAAACGTAAACGGTTAAAACATCCTTCACATTTTCCTTTAGGAGCTGCGATACGAACACAATCTTCCATCTCAGCCCATTTATAAGAAAAACCACTTATAATAACAGTTGGTACATCTAAACCCCAACTTAACCAACTCAATCCACTTCCAATACCAATAAACGCTTTTGATTTTTTCAATTCATCCATAACTAATTCAATAGGTCCGTTTGGATGTTTTACAATACCAGTCGGATGTACGTTACCCATATACCCATCATCTTCTTTTGATATTAATTTTACAATATATCCTTTTGAATTTAACCAATCAACAACTTTTTGCCATCCTTCCTTATTATTCCAATATTTTGATTGAGCCGTACCATGAATACCTATACAAACTTGTTTTAACTCTTTATCAAAAGAAATATTTCTTTCTTTAATTTTTGGTTTTATTTCTTTAAATGATAATCCCAATATATCAGAACACATTTTTTGCATTGTTTGTGTTTTTGGGTCTATTGGATTTTTTAAAAAATTAATAGTATCATCTTCTTTATAAAATAAACCAATTGCATACATAGCATATAAGTTTTCAGCAACATCACCTGGTTTAATAAATTTAAGATTTGGATATCTTTCTTCAAACATATCATTCATAAATGTAGATACTATAACGTTACACTTATGCTTTTTTCTAAATTCTTCAGCGTATGGAATCCATGCCAATGAGTCACCTAATGCTCTTGAATCTAATGCTATGTAAACATTTTTATTTTCCGCATTATATTCATGCTCATACCAAAGTACACCATTTTCATAAATTAAAATTTTCCAATCTATAAAATATTCAACACTACATTTTGTCCACATATTATTTTGTATAGTAGTGCTATATTTTGTTATGTTTGTTTTTTTATCAATAAATTGTACTGTATAATCTGCCTCTTTAGGTCCTTTTATTTCTACAAAAGCAGATTTTACAAAATGTACATAAACTTCATTTTGTATTTCTCTTATTGGATTAGTATTCTTTTTTAAATTATCGTATATCATTAACTCCAAGTTTTTATTGTTTTATCTATAAGAGAAAACCCTTCAGCTTGCCTACAATATTCTTTATTTGTAGTATATCTTTTTTTAGGGTCTTTGTTAAACACATCAGTCAACCAAATATCAAAACCTTCCCAAGGTGTATCACTAAATCTATCATTCCACCATTGTTTAGTTCTATTTGGAATTAAATATGCATGTGCCAAATCCTGATTAGAATCGGTTTTACTAAATAGTTCATCTATTGTTTCCTTATTACGAGATGAATTATTTGATAATCCAATATAATATACATCATCTCTCTCTGATATAAAACATGCTTTATTAATTAAAGAAACAAATTCTTCTAAACCAGTAAATACAAATGCATCTGCTTCGAATATCAAAGTATAATCATATTCGTCACTCATTGTTTCTAAAGCTTTTCTATGTGCTGAAAAACATCCATAATGTCTACCAGTCAATGGACCCAATCCGTTTCCATAATTTCCAGGTTCATTACTTATTTGATGAGGTCTTTTACAATTTTCTGCAGGAGGTAATCCATCAAAAGGTTCGCTAATCATTGGTAGATAATCAATACCATATCTTTCTAATTGCTTTAATGATGATGCACTAACTCTTTCTCTCAAATCATCAGGTCTAGTCATCAAATGTCTTATTTGAATCTTTGGTTTCTTACGAATAAATGAACGAAACCCTTCTCTAAACTGTCCATAAAAAAATTCATTTGCTGCCTGAGTTACTCCACTAAATACTCCGTAATCATCACCGCTAATAATACAGCCAGGTTTAACTTTATTATACCAAACTTCTAAATCCTCTTTTAATGCATTATAAGAATGTCCAGCATCAATCATAAGAAAATCTATACTACTATTTGCAAAATTATTTGCTGCGTTTTTTGAAAAATCTTTTATTGTTTCAACCTTACCATAATTATCACATAAGTTTGTGTTATCCATAAACTCATAGTAAATATCTCCGTTAAAGTTACCTACAATTGTTTGATGTATATCTTCATCATCAGTACCTTTCCAACTATCTACAGTAATAAATTTGATATCTTTACCACTTTCTTTAATTTTAGTAGCCATATGGTTTGTAGACTTACCTAACCATGCACCAACCTCAACAAATGTTTCACCACCTTTTGCATTATCAACAACTTCATTATAAAGTTCTTCATATGCAAACCAGCCAGGCACTTCATTAAATTGTGGGGTTAATTTTTCTAATATTAATCTTTTTGTAACCTTACGGTCATCATTAATATAAGTTACTAAATTATTATCATCATATGTATCTAAATAAGTGTGTAACTTTCTAAATAAACAAGGCATCTTAAATGAAAGAGCTTCCTTAACTGAAAGTGGATTTAATTCTAATATAGATGAGAAATAAAACATATCACATGCCGCATAAAACTTATCTACATCATTTCTTTCTCCCCACACTATACAATTATCCGGTTTATGTTTCATTAATGGTTTCCAATAATCTTCAAAATTCATAGCTTGGTTACCAACAAAATGAAATTTAATTTTATACTTCTCCAATTGTCTTGCTATTGCAAATATTTCAGCTTGATTTTTACCAGGTGCAAACAATCCAACATTTAACACATGCTTCCAATCCGATTCTAATCCTAATTCTTCTTTAGCTGTTTGTTTGTTAAATTGGTATTCTTCAATTGGATACTCCCATATATCAGTTTCTACTCCTAAATTTGCATTATCAAATATTTCTTTACTCCACTTTGATACCAAAACATATCTATCTGGGTGATAATTTATTTTTGCAGGAATTGTTTTAGAACCATGTGTAGTTACAACTATAAAGTAATTTCTATTCGGGTTCCAAATAGCATTTAATGTACTAATATCCAAATCAAATTGTGGTATTTCGTGAAAATGGATAATATCAGGTTTAAAATCTAATATTACTTTTAATATTTCAGATTTGGTATTACCCAATGTATGTACTGGAACTAATGATTTTATTCTATTTTTTTGAACTACAAACGCATCTCCACCACTGTTATTAATCTCTACTACTTCTATTTCATATTGATTAATAAATGATTTAATTTGCTTATATAGATATTGCGGTTGCCCACCTGTTGATAGGTGAGGTGCAACATATAACAATTTTTGTTTTGACATAATTTATGTAAATATACGAATTATTTTTGGATTTTCCAAATTATTCTTCAAAGGTTACTGTTCCTTGTGCTAAATCAAGTTCTCCATTTGGATATTGTTTTTCCAAATCAGAAAGTATTTCGTTGTATTGTGCGTTAAAAGAATCAAATTCTTGTTCATATTTTTTTATAATTTCTTTAATTCTTTCTAACTCAGAATTTAAATCTCTTAATCGTAAATGTCCTTCTCCTAAAGAAAGCAACGTTTCGCTTATTTTGTTTTGTAAATCTCCGATTTTTTGTAGTTGTTCATCGGATAACTTTTGTACTTTTTGTGCCATATATTTTATTTATTAATTTCTCTAAATGCTCTTTCTCTAACCCAAACTATTGCTATATATTTTGTTTGAGTTTTTACAGGAAGACCTGCATGATAACTAGCTGCATCCAAACTACCATCTTCTTTCATATTTCTCCAAGCTAATACTCTTCCTTGTTTTGGAGTTACTAATATTTTTTTAGTTGGAAAATCAGTTTCACCACCTGTAAAATTGTGATTAAGATATATTAAAAAAGAAAATACTCTGTTTCCAGCATTTCCCATTGTACCTTGATAATATTCTTCGTTTGGATGGAAATAATCATGATGCGGTTTATATTCACCACCTATATCATATTTTACTATATGAATATTTTCTTGGTTTTCAACAGGCAATCCACTTTCTTTTGCTATAAAAGTTTGAATTTTTTCTGTTAGCGGAGTTGATTCATACAACCAACTATTATCAGCTGTTCTGTATCCATCTATTACTGCTCCTAGCGTAGTTGCTTTTTGCATCTTTTTAGAACCCATTTCTATAAGTTCTAAACATTCTTCTTTTGTAAGAAAGTCATCTAAAATCTTAATCATAACGTATTATTTGGTGTATATATAAATATATAGTTGTCAAACAAAACGATAAATTTTTATGCGCATGTACAAGGAACACCAGGTATAGTATATGTAGGAATTGAATAGTTAGGACTAGCGTATGGTGTTACACTATATATACTATGACAAGCCCCCTCCACTACAATAGTTGGTGGATAACCCTCTCCTTGTATTACAGGAATACTATAAATTGGTCCTCCATATGCATTTGGATTCTCACATTTTTCATAATCGTAATAGTCATATGCGGCCGCTGGGGTTGGTGTTGGAGTTGGAGTTGGGGTTGGTGCTGCCGGTGTTGGACTTCCACCATAGCATACCGTTTCACTTCCTAATACGCCACTTGTTGAATACCAATAATCTCCACCTCTAGCATAGTATCCATCGGTAGGTACACCAGTTCCATCCGAATTGTTCCAAATAGTTACTCCATTTCCTAAAGCTGATGCTGCATATTTGGTTACAAAAACAGCTGTTTCATAATTGGTACAAGCAGTATCTCCATCCGAAGAACTGTAGCCCAATGAAAATGATGTTAGAGATGGTGCTGCTGGTGTAGGCGTTGGTGCTGCTGGCGTAGGGGTTGGTGCCGCTGGAGTTGGTGTTGGTGCCGCTGGTGTAGGCGTTGGTGCAGCTGGAGTTGGCGTTGGTGCCGCTGGTGCTGGAGTAGGTGATGGTGCTCCACTAACAACTATATCTTGATAACTTCCTACACATGTTCCAGTTCCTTTCACTCTTACTGTTGTAGTTCCATCAGGTACACTTAATGCATACCCACTAACTAAACTTGCTTTAGCAACTCCCGTTGCAACAGCGGTAGCATAACTATCATAGTTGGAAAAAATATCTAAAGTAGATATTGTTGCTCCAAATGTTCCAGCTGCGTATGTTATGTTTACCCAAAATGCCATTATCTATAATTATATTTTATTTTTTATTTTACTCACACAATCCACAACTAGCACCACTTCCCCCTGGGAATAATGCGTAATTTGCAGGAGCGGCATAACCACCTATTCCAGTTACAGAGTATATTGTTCCATTATAATTCCAACATCCAGGAGATCCTGAACCAGCAATAACTTCTAATGAATATACTGCTCCAGAATATGCACCGCCCCCCTCACAAGGTTCATAATCATAATATTCATATGTAGCCGATGTTGGTGGTGGTGCCGCTGGTGGTGGAGCTGGACATGAACTACAACTATTTCCTACATAGCTAGAGCCATCACTCAAATCAATATCAAACGAAGGTCCAAATGTAATTTCAGTCAATCTAACACAAACGTATTGTGTAGCAGTTTCAAATACACTATTAACTACCTGGTCAACAGTAAATCTAACAACACCGGCACTTATAGCAGTACCACAATATTCAGCGTTAAAATAGAAATAAGATGGTGTTGGTGGTGGAGCTGCTGGCGTAGGTGTTGGTGCTGCTGGTGTAGGGGTTGGTGCAGCTGGAGTTGGTGTTGGTGCTACCGGCGTAGGTGTTGGTGCTGCTGGTGGTGTTCCTTCACAACCATAAGATATACACTCTGCATAATCTGCGTAAATACCAAGTCCGGTTCCAACATTCGTACACGTATTAGAAACACAATCCCAATCTAAAGTAGATACCGGAGGTGGTGCTGCTGGTGTAGGCGTTGGTGCTGCCGGAGTAGGGGTTGGTGAGCAAGATGTTTGGTTAGCTAACATACCAGCGCCAGCTCCTGTATTCCAATAATTTGTTCCATCTGAATAATATCCATTACCTGCTGGGCTTGTTAAAGCTGTATCTTGATATATAGTTACTCCATTCGATAATACACTAAAAGCAGGGTCTGTATAATATGTGTTTGTAAATGTCATTGGATATCTACTACACGCCTCCGCTCCACTTGTAGAACTATAAGCTATTAGGAATGAATTGTATGTTGCTGCTGGCGTAGGTGTTGGTGCTGCTGGCGTAGGTGTTGGTGCTGCTGGCGTAGGTGTTGGTGCTGCTGGCGTAGGTGCTGGTGTAGGTGGAGGAACTTGCGAAGCAGTACCACCACTAATTGTACAATCAGCACAATCAACAACAACGTTACCTAAACTTCTACTACCATATGAATCATGTAATACAACTGCATATGTACCATTTGCTAAACTAGATGGTCCATTTCCAGCACCAACGGTATAAGTACCACTACCATTAAGAGTAAAGTAGTATCCAGTACCCGTACCACCAGTTACACCTGTTACATCAATTCTAGCATTAGTTGCTGTATAATCAATACAAGTATAAGATGCTGTACCTGTTGGTGCTTCGTAACATGCAATTGTAAAGTTTCCTTTATCTCTAACGTTTCCAATACTATCGTAAATTTTAATATTGTATGTTCCATCTGCTAATCCAGTAACACCACCAGCAGGTCCAGTAGCGTATTGTGTTGCACCATCATTAACTTTAAAGTGATAAACGCCAGTACCGCCTGTTGGAGATGTTACAGTAATCTTACCACCTGCGTTATTTGTAGACGTACAAGAAGTATTTACAGTACCATCAGGCTGAATATAACAATTCAAAGTACGAGAAGTTAATGCTGCTGAGTTTCCACCATCATCATAAAGAGTTATTGTATATGTATTATCTGCTAAACCATCTGCATTTGTTGCACTCGCTCCAGCAATTCCATAACTTCCTGCTCCGTTTAATGTAAAATAATAAACACCAGTACCACCAGCCGGAGTTACTGTAATTCTACCATTTTGTCCACCATTATCTAAACAAGTTGCAGAAGTTGTTCCACTTAATGCAGGTAAAGCTGAGTTACAACTTGTACAAGTAAGATATGCACTTATTACTGAAATGTTTGTTCCATCTACCAAAGAACCTGTTGTATCTTGGTCTACAATTGTGTAACAATATCCCGATGGATATGGAGAACCAAATCGTATTGACATACCATTTGAGTAATTTCCAAATGGAGAAACTGAAAGATGTTTATATCCGCCTGTTCCATTACATCTAATTACTTTTAATCTTTGTGGTGCGTTAGATGGTGGAGTATATGGTGGTGGAGCTGGAGTTGGAGATGGTGTTGGTGGTGGGGTTGGTGGAAGTGTCGAATAAATTCTATATCTATTTGAAGTTACACCATCAATAGTTGTATAAAATCCTTGGTCTTGTAATGTGGCATCTGCTGGTTTTGTGACAGAACTAACCCTTCCCACAAAATCAATACCACCACCTTTCGATGTTATATAAATTTGCGGTCCCGTATTACCAGCGGGTTGTACCCATCCTACATTACCTTCATTAGCCATATCCTTTAAATATGTTTGATTTTATTTTTAAATTTTTGAACTGCTTATATATGCTTCCAAAGCTTCCACTTTATCCATTAATATTTGAACGGTCTTTGTTAATGGTACAATCAACTTATCATATGCTAATGAATTCGTTGTAACTTTGTCACCATTTTTACCATATGATACATATCTTCTTAGTTCAGGATCTTCATCTAACCATTCTGCAATAAATCCACCTTGCTTTCCTATATATTCTTTAGGGTTTGGCATTGGATAACTATCATAATTATCTTCAGTTGGGTCTTCAAATGTATTACCATTTTTAGCTACTAATGGTGTATATAAAACTGGTCTTATTTTTCTTATACTTTCGTATGCTGAATTTGGATAATCTTCTATATCTTTTTTAACTCTTATAGTAGATGAATCCCATATCAATTCCCTTCCTGTAATACCTAATTTGTCTCCACTACCTCCTACAATTCTCAAACGTGCCGTTGCTACGTTTGTGGCTTGATTCGGAAAGTTTGAACCAACTAAACAAGATTCACCATTATTAACTCCCATACGAACCCCACCGGTATTGGTATTATCAGTACCAATCCACCCACCATTTACTCTAATATTATTACCCGTACCAGATGAGTATATATCACCGTCCAATACTTCAATTGCTCTACCACTTGCATTTGAATTTGTAATTCTTAATCCAGGAGTAGCTTTATTAGTTTTAATATCAATAATTGGAACTGGTGAAGCTGATGGGTCATATCTTTCTATTTTAAGATAGTTATTAGAATCTGCTATAGCCACAAATCCGTTTTGTCCAATTTCTACTTGAGATAGAGCTATTGTTAAAGTCTGAGATGCAGGAGTTAATCTATCGTATATTGTTATACTTCCGTTAGCATATCCATATGTATGGATAATAGTATGAGCATAATAAGTAACACCAGATGATAAGTTTAGAGAAACACCATATGAATTGTAAGAGAAATATTCTTCTTGATTCGAACTTTCTATAAAAGGCATATATCCTAATGGTATAGATGCTACTAATGTTCCTGATAAATTTGGTGATGTATAAATGTCTACATAAGCAGATATCCAAAATTCACCTGTAAACCCATAGGATGCTCGTGCACGTAAATCTGATGTACCCCATGCAGTAGTTGAGATTGAATATAAACCGGAGCGGGTTGGAGTAAATCCTGTTGTATCGAATCCATAGAATGTAGTAGTAAAACTTGAATACATTACATATCCCAAACCAAAATTATGTGAAGCGGCAGGAGTAAGTGCAAGAGTACCAGTACCAGTAGATGGATTTGTTACATCCGATTGTTTAATAATAACTTTATCTTCTGCAAGTCCATTTCTAATTGTGATTGATTTATTTAATGGATTTAGTTCAATTGAATCAGTTGAATCTATAAAGTTTCCATTATCAACTTTCCAATTTCCAAGTTCAGATATTTCAGAATCATCAGTAATAAGTTTTCCTTTAATAGTAAAAGTATTATTATCCCAATACATATATGGACTCGAACCACCGGGATTATTACCTACTCTAAATTTACCATCTTGTTGAAAATAAAATCCGGGAGCAGAACCTGTTATTAGTGAAGTTGCACCAGTACTTCTTATAAATCCATTAGTAAATCCATCAGTACCAAGTACCAATCCTCTTGTAATAGTTGCATCTTGTGCCAATAATATATCAGTTGCTACCGAACTAAATTGTGCTCCAAATGATTCCCAATATACTGAACTTGGTGCTGTTGGTAATTGATTTGTTGAATTTAATTTTGCTACATAATAATTACCACTATATTTTACAACATCTCTCCTAACACCAGTTTGAAATATATAATTTAAAGAACCAGTCCATTCACCTCTATATACAACACCAGGTCCAGTTGCACCGTTACTTCCAGATTGAATGTAAGTTCCCCAAGGGCCTGCTCCAGGATACCCAGTAGTTGCATTTGTTGAGTTTGTAGATACATGAGAAATTGGAGATGTACATATCCAACTTGAACCGCTATAAGATGCTATATCATTATTGTAATATTCAGTAGCACTTGCCCATGCACCTCTTAAAGTTGGTTCATTTACACCAGGAGTAGTTTGTCTTATACCACCAACTATATATAAATTAGTACCATCCCATTTAAGAGCTTTGCTACCATCTCCATTTCTTATTGAAAATCTTCCCGTAGTTCCGTTTGGTACAGGGTTTTCATAAATACCTAAGAATATACCTGGCTTATCGTAACCAATAACACCAGTTGTTACTTGGTCACCACTTAATCCAATTGTACCACTCTGCCCCATAGCCATATATGGGTCATTTCTACCACCTGCCAATACAATATTTGCAAATGCTCCAGTTTGGTCTTTTGTACCTATGTTTAAGGTATTTTTAATATACGATTCTTCAAATATTGCAATCTTAGCTGCAACAAAGAATTCTTGGTCTCCTAAATATTGCCACCAAGCATTATCAGTTTCTAATCCAGTAGGAGCATGTGCACCAACATTTCCACCATATCCATTTGTTGTATTTGGACCAGAACCACTAATTGCTGCATAATATCTTAAATCCGATGTATATGGATTATATGTTACCGCATCTCTACGAGAATTAGAAGTTTCAACACTACCTATATAATCAAGTGACCCAGACCAAGGACCTCTAAACACAATACCAGGACCAACTTTACCTTCATATGTTAATGAAAGTGATTGTGTTTTATAAAGTTTTTGTAAACCTTCACAATCTATTTCATAAACTATAATAGCAGTTGAGTACGTTTCAGGTTGTGACCATCCTTCAATATCACCAATTACTGCTATACCATTTACAACAGGTATTGTTGCACCTGGTAATAGATTTCCTGCTAATGTTAAATGCGATGATTTAGAATATAATGTTACTTTAGCTTCATTTTGATAACCAGTAGTACCATATATTGTTGTAGAAGGTGAACCAAACGATGTTACTCCTGTTAATTGAGTATTTCCTCTTGATGCAACAATTGTTGTTCCTGTTCCAGTTATAGATAATTGTCCAGAAACTTTATATGTTATACTTGCTGCTTCATTACTCAATATTGCTGAATATGGTGAGTTACCATCTGTTTGTACCGATATTGATTGGCTTAAAAATTGAGTTGCTCTTGCTCCTTCAAAATCTATTTTATATACAATTTGACCAGATGTGTTTATTCCGGGATTTGTCCATCCGGTTATATCAATCATAGTTGCAGGAGTTCCTGTCAATTTATTTTGACCTAATGTAATGAATGATGATTTTGAATGAACTGATGCAGAATAATAACCCAAATATCCAATGTTTTGATATTTGATATTTTGAACCATTGTTCCAGCTCCATATGAACTTCCAGTTACATGTATTAAATCAGATGTTCCTTTTTGAGCTCTAATTTGAGTTCCACTACCTGTAAATTGTGCCTTCCATAGAGTAGTAGTTACGCTGGTATTATCATTTGTTAGTTTAGCGTTATAAGAATCTCCACCATCTTTTGCACCAAAAATAGTAACTTCTCCAATTGCTCTTACAATATCATTTTGTGCACCATCTCTTAATTCAACTCTCCATACTGCTGTTTCTCCCGGAGATGTTGCTTCATCGGGATATATTGAATATAGGTTACCACCAAATTGATATGATGAAATTCCCGTATATGCATCGTAAGTTAGTGTATCGTAATTATATTTAAAAAATTGATAATAAGTTTCATTTAAAGATGCTGTATAATTTATTGGTGTTGCTTCTAATTCAATAGCCGTAGTTGGACTTATCAAAACACCATCTTTATCAAATGTTACTGTATTTGTTGATGTTGCTAAATTAACAGTCCTTGCTTTAATCGCATCGTTCTGCTTTGAAAAACTCTGAGATGTAAATAAATTTATAGAACCACTTCTATGACCAGGAAGTAAAGAATATGGATAAGCTACAATGTTATAAGAAACACTAGCAGAAACACTTGGTGGTAAAAAATCAGTAAAATTAACAAAAGCTCTATTTGGAGAATTTGTTTGACTTAATGATGATGAATTTAAAACTCTAATACCACTTCCAGTTATTTGTTGGAAAAACCAAGTTCCTCTTTGAGCTGAACTTGTGTATATTAAAAAATCACTTCCTTCTTTTAATTGAATTGAAGTTGATGCTGGTGTATAATTTTTAACGTATCCCGTTTCAAATGCAGATAATACCGCCGGTTGTGGGTTTATTAAAACTTCTATTGGTGGTGCACCATCAACCGCTTTTGTAAAATATTGTACTAAACTTTGAGTATATCTTGATGAAGTATAATATGGATGAATTAAAAGGTCATACGTTAAACTAGCGCTTAGTTCAGTCATATTTCTTGCACCACTCATTATTAATGATGATGTATTTGTCAATAATACTGAACCAGTCATAATCATTGATTGAGTGACATGGTTTAACCAGAAAGTACCAGGAGATTTACTTGCTGTAAATTCTAAATATCTTGCACCTTGTTTTAGTTTAAGTTCAGTATCCGCCGGTTTGTATGTTGATATTATACCCTTTGCGTTAGCATTTAATGTTACATTTGATGGAACTAATTCAAATACAATACTCTCATCACCAGGTTTACCTTCTGGTACAATCGTAAAAGTTTTATCAACACTAATTTGTGTAAGAGTATATGGTTCTGTATAAGTAAATGTTGTTGTTAATACTTTACTTTGAGATAATGGTAATCCTGTAAATTGTCCATATGGTGTTGATTTAATTTCTCTACCAATTTCATCTACTGCAATAATTGAAATATCAGGATGCCAAGTATTACTTTTTGTTACATAATACATCCAATATTCAGGAACAAAATCCTTATTAAGTGACATTGATGGATATACCTCAATTGATGATGATATAGGCGCTTCATTTGTACCTCTCAAATAAAAAGATGCTGTTACAGATGCCGATAATGGTCTAAATTCAAATTCATCTCTATATTTTATAGTAAAGGTATCTGCATTATATGTTATAACAGGCGTATCCAACCCATCTTGCAAATCTTCTAATATCTGAGATGTTAAAACTGATGCGGATGTATTGTATGCCCAATCAGATGCAGCAGATGCTGAGTTAATTAAATAAATTGTTCTTCTCTTATCGATTGAATCTCTATTGAATACCGCATTAAAATTAATTTCTCTACTACCTAATGAACCAGTACTTAAACCTTGAATAAATCCACTAGATGATGCATAATGTAAGTTTACAAATTTTTCATAAGGAGCAGAACCACTAAGAACGTGAAGTTGTATTAAATTCCAAAATCTTTCTGGTCTTGATGCACTACTTAATTCAATATCATTAATACCATCAATTCTTACCGCTTGTATTTCTAAAGATTGAGTACTACTATTTCTAATTTGAGTTCCTCTATAAGGTCTAATAATGTGATTAACTCCACCAAATCCATCTAATACTGCTGTAATTGTTACTGTATCGGTTACACCCTCACACTCTCCGGTAAATGTTACTAACTGAACATCTATATCATCTCTACTACCTGTAAAATTTCCAACAGTTAAAAATGGAACACTTCCTGTTATATCATTCAATAAACCAGGATATACTCCACCAACGTATTGTGATGCCGATAAAACGTTTCCAAAGAAATCTATTGAAGATGATGTAAAGTTTACAGAACCAGTCAATAATGTTTTTTGTATATTAAAAGCTATTACCGTTGGTGGTACTGGTTGTGAACCCGAATCAAATTGGAAATATAAAGATGATGGATTTAATCTTAAAGATTTTTGTATTTTTTGAAGATTTCCTCCGTTGAATTCTTTTGATTCTTCCACAACAACAGGAATATAATTACCATTTACATCATAAAATTTAAATCGATAATCAAATGTTTCAACTTCTAATGATCTTGGTACTGATTGTACAAATGTTACTTGATTTGGAGAAAATGATGTTTCTTGAACTGCTTTTAAACTTATATCTGCCAAATGCCAACCACTACCAACAACTTCAAAATACAATTTAGGATTTGTTATTTCATCAGCTTTAAAATTTTTAGAAATTAAAGTTTTTTGTAATAATGAGTTATCGTTTGCGTATATAGCTGTAATTGGTTGTTCATATCCAACTGTTGTACTTACGTTGTTATATGTATTTACTTTAGAACCACTTAAAAATGCTCTTACATATTTTGTTGAATCGCTAGTGGCTAATAATCTAGAATTAAATTGTAATGTATATTCGGTATCTTTTGAAATACTTAAAGATTGCGTTGTAAAAAAATATCCTTTACCACTTGGTACATCTAACTTTGCTGAATCGTATAAATACGTTTGATTAAAAGTAGTTGTTACTGCCGATGAGGTAACCCAATAGTTTTTGATAATATCAGACGAAAGGATTCCAAAAACTTCTTCGTTTTTTAAATTTGTATCATAATCTTTTAAAATTTCATTTGATTCTAAAATTACTTTTTGTACAAATTCATAATCTCCAATTTTTGATTTGGACTTTCTATAAATGTCAACGGATACTACATCTCCAACAAAAGTTTCTAAATCGGTTAATGTTATTTTTGCAAATGAACCGGTAAGTGCACTTTTTAAATTACTTACTTCTTTTGTATTAAGAAACGTTGTTGTATATGCTTCATTATCAAAACTCTCAACATATCCATTAACAGTATATGGATTAGAAACTAATAATTCTTTATTTGTTAAAACATCAATTACATTAGCAGAATATCCTATGTTTGGAAAAGTAATTGTATTACCTACAATAGAACTAGTCCAATTTGTATTATCAGCAATTTGTAAACGATAAAATGTTGGTAAAGAATAATCAGAAAGTTTTGAAAATCTTTGTGGTGCTATAGCCGTACCATCACTTATACCGGTTTGGGTGATTGATGGAATACCAGCTGAAAAAATTGGTTTTACTAATTCTTGTATTATAACATTAGGTCTTCTAAAAAATCTTACCTTATCTTCATTAGCTAATAGTGGGTTTACTTTAAAAGTTTTTTCCCACTTTAAATTATACACACCCTTCCATTCTTCTGGGATAGTTTGTGTTACTCCATTTTCATCTACATATGTTTTTAGTTCTCCTAAAACTGCAATTCTAGCTTGACCTATCGGAGTATCATTATATATGTAAACAGAAATAACCTTTGATGTACCTTCATAATATTCAGGTATACCATCACCTGGCTCAAAATAAATAGGATTATTATTTACATCTAATATCTCAATTTTGATTTCTGTTGATTCCATTAGATGCTCAGAACCTTCAATCAAAAATCCGTTTTTACCACCTGTAAATGCATCTTTAAATTCAGTTATTCTAAAATATCTGGAATTTGGGTCAGTATCTACAACAAATGTGTTATATTGATAAAGATGAGTATCTAAATTATCAGCATATTTTTTTATTATTGCCATTAAAAATTTCTTGATGTTTATATAAAATAAATATTGAGATTAATTTTTATCTCCAAAATAATATATAGAATTCTAAAGAAAAATTTAGAAAATTATAAAATAAGATGTTTATCCGTAATAACTTTATACAACCCACTAGAATTTCTTATTTCTAAAGCATCGGAATATTTGTTCAAAATGGGCTTTCCTTGCACATTAAATGATGTATTTAATAATACAGGAATATGTCCTTTTATTTGTAATTTTGTAAGTAAAGTGTAAATAAAGGGGTTTTGTTCGGATGTTATGGTTTGAAGTCTTGCCGTTCCATCTGCATGAACTATTGCATCCAAATCAGTTTTATACTCATCTTTTACTTTGGCATTATGTGTCATCCATCTAGTATGGTTTCCAAATTTAAAATATTTGTCAGCATCTTCTATTCTACAAATTGGCGCAAAAGGTCTAAACCATTCTCTTTTTTTGATTTCAGAATTTAGTTTATCTTTCATACCTACATACGGCATACAAATAATACTTCTATTACCCAATGCCCTAGCACCATGCTCACTTCTACTTTGAATCAAACCTATAATGTTGCCATTGATTAAATCATCAACAACACCATCAACATCCAATTCAATGTGGGGTGGTAATTCATCGTATGGATATGAACCCAAATAAGTAGAATCAATTACATTTGGTTTTATTTTACTTAAAACTAAACCTAATGCAATACCCCTATCATCTGGATTTGGTGTTACAAACGCATCGTATATACTATTATTAATAATATTCATAGCACCACCACCGCTAAATTGAAGTTGTCTATCTTTATATTTTTCTATAAATGGTGTTACTATTTTTTTAAACATTTCTTCAAAAACAAATTGATTTGTTCTTGCTAAATCTTTTTCTGCATGTCCTTCGAATCTTTTATTAACATCAATACCAAATATTTTTTGAAAACGTTCATGTGCTGTATTAACATTATCCGTTTCTTGTCCTTCGTAAAACTCTCTAAATTTAGGTAAAAATATAGGAGATATATTTCCATAAGCAACCAATCCCATAAGTTTTCCAGAATAAACTAAGTTACCCCACCACCAATTATCTTCTCTTTTTATTGAAGATAAATAGTGAGCAACAGTTTGGTAACAAACTGCTAAATCTTTTGGAGATTTATAAATTTTTTCAGGTTCCTTTCCTCTCTCACCCAAATATATATTAAATGTACCTTCATCACTTCCACCATCAAATGATATGTTTAAACTTTTTTCAGCAGGTGATTGATATATAGCATTGCAAACATGAGCATAGTGATGAGGTCTCCATTCATAAAATTGGGCAGGAAATTCTAAATGAGCCCCATCGCTTGAATTCCAAATTACATTATCATAAAAGTAAGCACCATATTTTTCTTTGAAGTATTCATATATTTCATATGCAACTTCATTTGGATTACTTATAGGAAAATGATAATAAAATGCAGCGTTCTTTTTACCAACCCATCTTTCTAATTCAATAACTTCTAAAATAGTTCCTTTATAAGAAATAGCCACACCTGAATTATGTGAACCAAAAAATCCTAAATTAAAATAATTTTTTTCATATTTCCAACAATAATCCCAAATTTTATCCCAACTATAATTTTCAACTTCCCAAGGAAATCTATCATATTTTAAAATTGGCATACTAAAATTAGTACCCTCTCTATGAAAATCTAATTTGTTTTCCGCATATCCTCTCAATACATTTATATAATCCGAAAATGTTGAAAACTTACTACCTAAAAATATTTCGGCTTTACTACAAATCAATTGGTCAATCATTAATTTTTCATAATCTTCCAAATCAGAATAAAAATCTTCTAAAAAATATATTATATAATGTTCTTTTAAAAAATCAAACAATGACCTATCCTTTTCATCAGTAGCTATGTACAAAGGTAAATCGTTTGGAATTCTATCTTTAATATCATCCAATAGTGTACTTAATTGAGGAACTGCAGTTGAACTTCTTACGGATAAGAAATCGTTTCTTCGTATATGAACTGCATTGTAAAATCCAATTTTATTATTTACCACATCCGATAAATCAAAATATTTTTGTTTGTATTTTACACCATTTTTAATTTTTTCCTTAATTATATTCCTTTGAGTTGCCCCATCTCCGTATATGTGATAATAAAAATGACCAAATAAATTTCTTGGAAAATGTATAAATTTATCTTCACAATCTAAATTTATAAGTTCTCTATCTCTCTCAAAGTTTTTAAAATCTTCCACATCACTTATTTTACAAGCCATTACTTGTCTATCATAAATTCCATGCTGAACTCCCCATTCATTATAAGTTTCATCAAATAATATTAGTTTTGCTATTGTATCAATTTTTGAAAAATATTGTGTATCGTTTTCTAATGCTGCATATTCTGGTACATCTTCGTAGTGAACACATTTAAATTCTTTTTTAAATGCTTCAATATCCAAAGTTTTCCACATATCAAAAAATGTAGACTTGTCATTATGTTCGGATAAAAATAAACAATACAAATTTGGTGGTAGTATAATGGTTCTATTGGTTATTACGCTAATTGCGGCTACCATTTCATAAGTCATTCTTATATTGGAATAACCACCCCACCATCCATCAAACGAAACATATTTTTCTTCCATAAATTTTAATATAATATAAATATTTAAATTTACATATAATTATATCTAAAGAAATCTAAAGAATGAAAAAATACGCAATGATACAAATTGATGCAGAAATTCATCAATTATTAAAAGAATTTTGTAAAGAAAGGGGTTACAAAATAAATGGATTAGTAGAAACGCTTATAAAAGAAAAGGTGCAGTCTTTGAACAAGACTACACCTAAAAACGTATTACCAGTTGTTAGAAGTTAATTTTAGAGAAACCATTATCTTTTTTAATTTCAATAAGCCCATCAACAATATCTCTCATTTGTTCTAAGTGAGAAATAACCCAAATGAAATCAAATTGAGTTTTAAGATATTGCATCATCATAAATAGGGATGATAGGTTATCTGCATCTAATGTTCCAAACCCTTCATCAATTACTAAGAAGTTTGGACGAGGTAATCCACAAATATTGATTAGTGCTACTCTAATAGCTAGTCCACTAATGAACTTCTCCATACCACTACACATTTCTAAATTCCACTCTTGGTCTTCATAAACAATTTTAGCGTTAATATTTTTACCATCCGTATCCATTGAGAGTGAGAAATCTACAACCTGTGCTAATATGTTATTTACTTCGTTTTCAATAACAGGCATTGCTTTAGAAATTAATTCATATGGAACACCATCTTTTTTAACTGCATCTAAATAGTATGTATAAAGAATGTTTTTACGTTCCAATTCCTTAACCTCATCCATCTTAGCTTTAGTTGCTTTAATATAGGATTCAATAGAACCAATTGTTCCAGTTACGGATAGAATTTGTTTATTGGTATCTTTGATTTTATTTTCAATTTCTTTCTTTTCAATTTCCAATTCCTTTATTTGTTCACTTAACTCACCATTCTTTTTAATCGTTGCTTCGTTTGCAAAGTATCGTGTCTTATCGGCATGTACACCTTCTAATTGAGTTTGTAAAAGCTGAGATTGTGTTTCTAATCCATTTAATTCTGCTTCAGCTTTTTCTCTAACTACTACCCCTCTAGTGTATTTATTTCTCAATTCAACTAATTTAGCCCAAACATCTTCAACCTCTGAAAATGGTTCGGTTACTTTGATTAGCATTTGATGAGATAGGTTTAGTGTTTCTAATTGAGATTCTTGCGTTTTAACAATTTCTTTGGTTTGTATAGCATCCTTAACAAATACGTTGTTCATACAAAACTTGCAATTTGGGTCATACTCATGCTGTTCCAGATGTTTGAGTTTTTCTAAATTAGATTCATATTGAGATTCCAATTTATCAATTTGTTGTTGAACATCTGCTAATTTAGCTTTAGCCAAATCCCATTCTTTCTTAGCCTCATCGATTGGTAACCCATTTACTTCCGCATGTTCGTTAATAGATTGGGAAACCTCTCCTAATAACCCTATATATTCGTTTATTTTGCTTATTTTAATTTCCTTATCACTTTCATTGGTTTGAATTTTGCGTTGAATACTGCTCTCCGTATTCTCTAATGCAACTAAATCTAACTTACTATCTATTGGAGTAATTGATTTACTTAATTCGGTGATTTGGTTTTGAATTCCATCCCTATTTTCATTCTGCTCCCTTTGAGTTTTATTAAGGTCTTTTAGAATTTCTTTTTGGGTTCTCAAGTCGGTTTCTTTTTGGGCTAATTCTGTCGTAAAATCAGTACGTTTGAAATTTCTGATAAGAACTGCCACTTCCTTAATTTCCTCACTAGCCGTTTCATACAGCTTATCAAATATATCCAATCCCATAAATTGAGCAAGGAGGTCTTTCCTTTCCGATTGTGATTTATCAATGAATAGGGCATTGTTACCTTGTAGTGATAGTGCAGTCATTACGAAATCCTCATATCTTCCCACATAACCCTCAATGATTTGGTTGGTATCCCTTCTCTCCGTTCCGTTTAAGGATTCCTTTCCACTATCACCATCTTTCCAAAATTGTACATCTACCTTTACGTTCTTTCCCTTATTAATAGTACGAGCTTCTCTCCTTATTGAGTAAAGTACACCTTCTACTTCAAAATCTAATTGACAATGGAAGTCTGACTTTCTATTGTTCATAATGTGTGATGCTTTAAATGCTCTACTACACTTATCGAACAAGCAGAAAGATATTGCATCAAATAGAGATGATTTACCACTTGCGTTTGGTGCGAATAATCCCATTAGTCCGTTTACTTTGTCAAAATTGATTACATTGTCCTCACCATAACTGAACATATTAGAGAATTCAAATCTTACCGGCTTCCATTGTACGTTTCTTGTCAATTCATCCAATACTATCCTACTATTAATATCTTTGTTTAGGGATTGTACTCCTGCTATGTCTTCCGCAGTTGCGAATGGCATCATCCTTTGAATGTAATCCGTAATTAGGGAGTTTTGATAATTTACATCGGTAATATCTTCTAGCTCTAATTGATTATCTCTATCACCAGTCTTTTTCTTTTGTAAACTATCCGTTTTTATGGTTGTAAAATCTTCTACACCATATTTTACTTTAATTTCAGTAATTGCTCTTTTTGTGTCTGCCGCATCAGTATCGGAGAACCTTACCCTAAGCCTTGGATAAGTAGGTAAATCAGTAACGTCAGGAACAACTCCTGCGATAATATCCATGGTGTAATAACCATAATCGTTTTTAATATCAACTTCTTCATATGTTAATGTTTCTAAATCCCAAACTAAAAATCCGTGCTTATCTAATGTCTCACCAAAGTTTTGTTGTACTAATGAACCAGCATAAACCACCTTACAACCTTTTGGAGAAATCATTTCTTGTCTTTTATGAATATCACCCAAAAGTGCCAAATCAAATCCATCAAATATATCCGTTGTAAAATGTCTACTACTCACCACATAACCAACATCGGTTTGTGAGTGGTCAACAGGTCCGTGAAATAGTGCAACTTTTAATCGGGCTGATTGTAAACTAAAATCATCAGCCATTATCCAATTATCTTTGTTATCAAAAATACTGAATACTGAAAATGCCACCCCATCTACCCAATGAACCGAAGTATCCTTTAAGTATGTAAAGTTAGGTAAGTTAAGAGCCTCCACAATTGGTGAAAGAACATCCAATCGGTCTTGGTTATTCATATTACAATCGTGATTACCAGCAATAAGAATCGTTGGACACGTATTTGAACATTCGGTAAATAACCAGCTAATCTCTTTTACTAATTCAGGTGACATTTCTAATTTAGCATGTGCAATATCACCTGCTAAATAAATGATTGAATCTTCCGTACCTCTATTACGGATTTCCTCAAACATTTTTTCAAATACACCTCTAAATTCTTTGTGTCTCTTTACGTTACGAATATGAATATCCGCAATATGATAAATTCTTTTTAATTTCATATATTGTTCAACTTTGCCATCATCAAATCTTCCCAACTTGTCTCTTTGGCGGATTTTAATATTTCATTTACTTTTTGAAATCCCATTTCACCAGCATCCTTATCGGTTGGGATAATATTTCTTACTTTGATTCCATTTTTTTGAAACCATTCAGTATGTTTAGTGGAATCATCTACGGCATCAGAATCTAACATAATAGTTACATCCTTAACACCCTTTTCCATAATTTTATTTTTGAGTTTACTGAGTAAGAATTTACCCAACAATGGAATTACATTTCTTTTGACTGAGAAGGAATCAAATACTCCTTCAACTAATGTGATTGGTTCGTTCCAATTAATCATATTCTCAAATACAATTACATCTCTACTAATTGGTGGATTCTTATACTTCATTTTCTCATCTTCATAAAAAGA
>JACCDX011035027.1_pt1 | contig 31197 bp, 31 predicted proteins | sample 7449681 | NCBI WGS metagenome assembly JACCDX01 (sample SAMN15323450, study PRJNA562643) | freshwater metagenome | isolation source: river surface water | place: USA:Blue River Watershed | collected 2017-08-18
CGGCATCCTTGAATAGCTGGGCCGTGTCCGTGCCGAGGTCGCGGGCCTGGAAGGTGGTGTAGGTGACCGGCGGACGTTTCGGCAGCCGCTCGATCATCGTGAACAGCAGGTCCGCGTACGTATCGCCCTGCGGGGCGTGCAGCACATAGTGCACGCCTTCCATTGCCGTCGCGACACGCATTGCGCCGACATGCGGCGGTCCTTCGTAGGTCCACAGGGTCAGTTGCATGCGACCTCCGTGACGTTTGTCAGCGATTCACGGCGGGCCAGCAGCGCGCGGCGCAGCAGCGGACGCGCGAACAGTTCGGCCAGATCGGGCGCTTGCTCGTAGCCGTGCACCGGCGAGAACACGAGCTCGATCGACCATTTGGTGGTGAGTCCTTCGGCTTCCAGCGGGTTCGCGAGGCCGAGGCCGCACACCACGAGGTCCGGTGCCTGGGCGCGGCAGCGGTCGAGCTGCTTCTCGACGTCCTGCCCTTCGGACAGCACGGTGCCGGCCGGCAGCATGGCCAGCTCTTCACGCATCAGTTCGCGGTGCAGGTAAGGCGTGCCGACTTCGGCCAGTTCCATGCCCAGCTCGCGCGACAGGAAGCGCGCCAGCGGCAGCTCGAGTTGCGAGTCCGGGAAGAAGAAAATGCGCTTGCCGGCAAGGCGTTCGCGCTGCCGCTGCAATGCGCGCGTCGCGCGTTCGCGCGATGCCTGGGTGACGTTGTTGACGACATCAGCGCCGATGCCGAACGCAGCAGCCGCTGCGCTCAGCCATGCGGTCGTGCCTTCGACGCCGAACGGGAACGGTGCGGCGATGCGCTGCGCGCCGCGCGCTTCCAGCGCACGCACGGTGTCGCCGAGGAAGGGTTGCGCGAGCAGGAAGCGCGTCGCCGGTCCCACCGGCGGCAGAGCGCGCGATGAGCGTGGCGGGAAGAAATGCACGTGGGCGATGCCGATTTGCTGCAGGTGGCGCGCGAACTGGTCTTCGACCACGTCCGGCAGGCAGCCAACGATCATCAATGATGGCTCGGCCGCATCGGAGGTCAGCTGAGGCTGCGGCGGCGTCATCAAAGGCACGAGGGACGCCAGGCAGGCATCTTCGCCCTGCGTGAACGTGGTCTCGATGCCGCTGCCCGAATAATTCAGGATGCGCACCTGGTTCAGGTATTCGCGCGACAACCGCGCAGCGGCGCGCGACAGGTCGAGCTTGATCACTTCCGACGGGCAGGAGCCGACCAGGAACAGCATCTTGATATCGGGCCGGCGCTCAAGCAGGCGGCGCACCACGCGGTCGAGCTCTTCATTGGCGTCGGCGATGCCGGCCAGATCGCGCTCATCGATGATGGCGGTGGCGAAGCGCGGTTCGGCGAAGATCATCACGCCGGCGGCCGACTGCACCAGATGGGCGCAGGTCCGCGAACCGACGACGAGGAAAAAGGCATCCTGAATCTTGCGGTGCAGCCAGATGATGCCGGTCAGCCCGCAGAACACTTCGCGCTGGCCGCGCTCGCGCAGTACCGGAGCATCGATGCAACCCTGGCCTTGTTCGTGTTGCTGCAGTATGGGGATCACGGCGCTCATGCCGGCACCCCGTTCGATGCGGAACCGACAGCCGTACCGCGTGCCGCATCCGCATCCGCAGCCTCGGCCCGTGCCGCCTGCAAGCGCGCTGCGCGCAGCTTCAGCAGGAACTGGGCCGCGTTGATCGCATAAGCGACGTACGCGGCCAGCGCTAGCAGCATCTGTTCGCGCACCGGCAGGCTGCCGGTGAATAGCGCCACCAGATAAGCGGTGTGCAGGGCCAGCACCAGCATGCTGAACACGTCTTCCCAGAAAAAGGCCGGTGCGAACAGGTAGCGGCCGAACACTACCTTCTCCCAGATACAGCCGGTGATCATGATGGTGTACAGCAGGAAGGTCTTGATGACGATTGAGACCGTTGCCGCCGCCTCGCCCTGCCCGCTCTGCAGGAAATGCAGCACGAGCGCCAGGCTGGCCAGAAAGGCAAAGAACTGCAAAGGCGCGAGCACGCCCTGCACCAGGGTCCAGCGCGTGGCATCGCGCCGTGCCCTCTCCTCGGCCGTATACAGCGGCCTGACGGTCTCCATTCCCTGGCTCGAATCTGGCATTGGAAGGTCTCCGCCTTCATGAGTGATGCCCTGACTGTAGGTGCAAGACCCGCTTGTGTCAATAAAAGTTTACATACTTGAAAATTGACACAATTGCCGACATCGGGCATTTTTCACATATTTCTTTGACACAATCTCAACACCCGCGTAAAACGGTGGCAGACAGCGTTTTCGGGCGGTCACTGATCACCCGAAACTCGCGTTTGCGACCAATAAAGAGGATCCATGCCGCGCCGGGCGACGCCTGACGACAAGAGAGTCCCATGCGCAGCAGGAGACAAAGATGGACAAAGCCTCAAAAGGCCGCATCACAACCGTGGCGACCCGCAGCGCGGGGACGCCGACGCCAACCCCTGCAGAGGGCGCCAAAAGTTTGCTGGACTTCGTCGAAGGCGAGATCATTCCGCGCCTGATGATGGCCCACCGCGACCGGCGCGACAGCATTCCGCAGCCCGACCTGCGCCATGGTCATTCGGTCGAACTTGCACTGGCACTGCTCGATCGTTCGCCCGATGCCGCGCGCGCAATCGTCGATGCTCACCTCGAGCGCGGCGTGCGCCTCGAATCGATCTTCCTCGACCTGTTCGCGCCGGCCGCGCAATATCTCGGCCTGCTGTGGGAAAGCGACCAGTACAACTTCTCACAAGTCACGCTGTGCCTGTGGCGACTGCAGCGCATGCTGCATGACCTCAGCCCCTCCTTCCATGCCGGCAGTGGCAGCGCCGACCTGGCACGCACCGCAGAACGCCGCATCCTGATGGCGACGATATCCGGGCAGCAGCACACGTTCGGGCTGTCGATGCTGTCGGAATTCTTCCGCCGCGATGGCTGGGTTGTCCTGTCGATACCCTCGCCCGACCCGGGCGAGACTCAGGCCTCGCTGTCACGCCACTGGTTCGACGTGCTCGCACTGTCGGCCAGCACGGATAGTGAAGTCGACGATCTCGCAATGACGATCCAGGCCGCCCGCAAGACTTCGCAAAACCCGCGGCTCGCCGTGATGGTCGGCGGTCCGCTGTTTATGCGCCAGCCGGAACTTGCCGTCACGGTCGGCGCCGATGGCATGTCAGTCGATGCGATCGATGCACTGGCCCTGGCCGATCAGCTGATGCAGCGCCAGAAGGATGCGCGGCTGAATTGATCTGTCTCGTCCGTTTTTGACTTATGTCAACCGAAATTGACAACATTGACTGACAGATTTGATTGATAAGTAAGCCTTTTGCGTTCACAATCGGACTCATGAGTATTTATTGTCCGGTCTACCTCCGTTGTGCCGGCCCATCAGGACCATGCAACCAGGAACCGGCTCCCCGTACGTGACCCAATTCGAATCTCCCAAGCAATCGCTATCCGGCCTCGGGCCGGACGCGGTCGTCGCGTTGCTGTCCGCGTCTTCCGATGTGGTGCTGGTCATCGACAAGGACGGCGTGGTGCAGGATGCATCGGCACAAGCGGACGTACTGAAGGGTGTCGGCGGTTCAGGCGCTCTGGTCGGCCGTCGATTGGAAGATCAGGTCACCATCGAGAGCAAGCCCAAGATCGCGCGCCTGCTGCGAGAAGCTGCCAGCGAAAGCCGCATCATCTGGCGCCAGGTCAACATCCCATCGATGGATGGCCCGGACCTGCCGCTGTCATTCTGCGCGCTTCATGTCGGCCCGAAAGGCCGGGTGATCGCACTCGGACGCGACCTGCGCTCGCAGGCTGACCTGCAGCAGCAACTGATCGATGCACAGCAAGCGCTCGAGCGCGACTACCTGCGCCTGCGCCATCTCGAATCCCGCTACCGCATCCTGTTCGACCTGACCAGCGAAGGTGTGCTGATCGTCGACGGCAAGAACCTGAAGATCATCGAAGCCAACCCGGCCGCGGCGGCGGCGTTCGAAGAAACCGTGCTGAAGCTGGTCGGCCGTAACCTCCTCGACTGCGTTGACCATGTATCGCGGCAGTCCGTCACCAAAGTGCTCGATACCGTGCAGGCCAACGGCAAACCCGCACAGCTGGCAGTCCGCGCAAGCGGCCACCAGGTGACGCTGTCGGTATCGGTGATGCACGAAGAAGCCGGTGAGCTGTACCTGTTACGGGTAGAGAGCGCAGCGCCGAAGTCGGCGGCGGCCACCGACTCGCGCACCGAGATCGTGATGCGCGTGCTCGACCAGTCGCCGGACGCTTTCGTGGTGACCGACAACGATGGCGAAATCATCGCGGCCAACCGTGCCTTCGGCGAAATGCTCCAGCTGATGCGTACCGAGCAGGCGCTGGGCGAATCGCTCGACCGCTGGCTGGGCCGGGCGGGCGTTGACCTGAATGTCTTGCTGGCCAACCTGCGCCAGCGCGGCAGCATCCGGCTGTTCGCGACCACGCTGCGCGACGAGAACGGCGCGACGATCCCGGTCGAGATCTCGGCCGTGTCGGCGCCGCACGGCGAGACCAGCGGCCTCGGGTTCATGATCCGCGACATCGGCCGCCGGCTGGGCAGTGAGCCCGGCCGCCACGAGATCCCGCGCTCGGTCGAACAGCTGACCGAGCTGGTCGGCCGCGTGCCGATGCGCGAGATCGTCGGCGAAACCACCGACCTGATCGAAAAGCTCTGCATCCAGGCGGCGCTGCAACTGACGCAGGACAACCGCGCGACCGCGGCCGAAGTGCTCGGCCTGTCGCGCCAGAGCCTGTACGTGAAGATGCGCGAGTTTGGCATCGGTAACCTCGGCAACGACGATCGCTGAGCGCCGAGCCCGACCCGGCAGCCCTGCCAGCGGCCGTTTCACTCCTCGCCCAGCCGTAAATTTATATTTACATTAACAGCGTCAATTTAGATTGACGCTGTTTTGCGCTGCGTGCCACAATTTCCGCATGGCGCGCCCTTCCCTTTCCGTTGTTGCCGAGCTGCTGAAACCCATCACCTGGTTCCCGCCGATGTGGGCCTTTGCCTGCGGCGTGGTTGCCTCGGGCGTTGCGCTGTCCGGGCAATGGCCGCTGATCGTGGCCGGCATCTTGCTCGCCGGCCCCATGGTCTGCGCGACCAGCCAGGCCGTGAATGACTGGTTCGACCGCCATGTTGACGCAATCAACGAGCCGCAGCGGCCGATACCGTCGGGCCGCATGCCGGGCCGTTGGGGCCTGTATATCGCACTGCTGTGGACCGGGCTGTCGCTGCTGGTGGCCACCGCGCTCGGCCCCTGGGGCTTCGGGGCCGCGATCCTCGGCCTGCTGCTGGCCTGGGCTTACAGCGCGCCGCCGCTGCGCCTGAAGAACAATGGCTGGTGGGGCAATGCGGCCTGCGGCCTCTCCTATGAAGGCCTGGCCTGGGTGACCGGCGCCGCCGTGATGGCCGGCGGCATGATGCCCGGCCCGCGTTCGCTGCTGCTGGCCTTGCTGTACAGCGTGGCCGCGCACGGCATCATGACCCTGAATGATTTCAAGTCGGTCGAAGGCGACCGCCAGATGGGCGTCGGCTCGCTGCCGGTGCGGTTGGGCATTGCGCTGTCGGCGCGCACCGCCTGCGCGGTGATGATCGCCCCGCAACTGGTCGTGATCGGCCTGCTGCTGGTCTGGCAACAGCCGCTGAGCGCGCTGGCCATCGTCGTGCTGGTGCTCGGACAGTTGAAGCTGATGCAAAGGTTCGTGGCGTCACCCGTAGAGAGGGCATTGCAGCTCTCCGCATTCGGCGTGCCGCTGTTGGTGACGGGGATGATGGTGGCGGCCTTCGCGCTGCGCGCCATGGGGGGATGAACATGACAGGCAAACGTTTCGGCTGGCTGCAGATCGTGCGGCTCGGCCTGGTGCAGGCATCGCTGGGCGCGATCGTGGTGCTGATGACGTCGACGCTGAACCGCGTGATGGTGGTCGAGCTGGCGCTGCCGGCGATCCTGCCAGGCGCGCTGGTCGCGCTGCATTATCTGGTGCAGGTATCGCGGCCGCGCATGGGCCATGGCTCGGACCAGGGCGCGCGGCGCACGCCGTGGATCATCGGTGGCATGGCGCTGCTGGCGGCAGGCGCGACCAGCGCGACGCTGGCGACGATCTGGATGAATGATTCGCCGGTGCTGGGCATGCTGATGGCCTTCGCCGGCTTCCTGATGATCGGCCTCGGCGTCGGTGCGGCCGGCACCTCGCTGCTGGTACTGCTGGCGATGCGCGTGGCCGACGAGCGCCGTGCGGCGGCAGCGACCACGGTATGGCTGATGATGATCGTCGGCTTCGCCGTCACCGCCGGTACCGCAGGCAAGCTGCTCGATCCGTACACGCCGACCCGGCTGCTGGGCGTCACGCTGACGGTCTGCGCGATGGCGCTGGTGATCACGCTGATCGCGCTATTCAGGTTGGAGAACGATCCGGGCGACGAGCCGGGGCCGGATGCCGGCATGGCCCCTGCCAATGACGTCGTGCCCTTCCGCGTTGCGCTGGCTGATGTCTGGCAGGAATCCGCGGCGCGCCAGTTCACGGTGTTCATCTTCATCTCGATGCTGGCCTACAGCGCGCAAGACCTGATCCTCGAACCTTTCGCGGGCAGTGTGTTCGGCTTCACGCCGGGCGAATCGACCAGCCTGTCGGGCGTGCAGCACGGCGGCGTGCTGGTCGGCATGCTGCTGGTGGCGCTGGTGGGCAGCCGTTTCGCGAAAGGCCGTGCAGGTTCATTGCGGCTGTGGTGCGTCGGCGGCTGCATCGCATCGGCGGTGGCGCTGGCCGGCCTCGCGCTGGCGGGACACATGGGTCCGCCATGGCCGCTGAAGGCGAACGTTTTCCTGATGGGCGCGGCCAATGGCGCGTTCTCGATTGCCGCGATCGGCCAGATGATGCGCCTCGCGACCCGCGGCCGCGCCGCGCGCGAAGGCGTGCGCATGGGCCTGTGGGGCGCAGCGCAAGCGATTGCCTTCGGCTTCGGCGGCCTGATCGGCACGGCGACCAGCGACCTCGCACACTGGCTGATCGCCGACAGCGGCGTTGCCTATGGCTCCGTGTTCGCGCTGGAAGCGGTGCTGTTCGTCGCCTCGGCCTTGCTGGCCGCGCGCATACCGATGGGTGAGCGCAGCGAGGACCGCCGCGACACCGGCATGGCACAGCCTTCGTATTCGTGACCTTCGTATTCGTGACCGGCCGGCGCTGCGACCCGGCAAACCGTTACACCGACGAGCCTCTGACAGGCATGCCCGCGCGCGGCAGCGCGCATACACGTACCCCGGGCGCTGGCGCCCTGGCAGGAGAACGCGATGCACCAGCATGAATCCTTTGACGTCGTGGTCGTCGGCGGCGGCCCGGCCGGCGCGACAGCGGCGCATGACCTGGCTCGCCGCGGGCACCGCGTGATGCTGCTCGACCGCGCCGGCCGCATCAAGCCCTGCGGCGGCGCGATACCGCCGCGCGCGATCAAGGACTTTGACATCCCCGATCACCTGCTGGTCGCGAAGGCGCGCTCGGCGCGGATGATCGCGCCATCGGGCATGAAGGTCGACATTCCGATCGAGGGCGGCTTCGTCGGCCTGGTCGATCGCGAGGTCTTCGACGAGTGGCTGCGCGAGCGCGCGGCCAGTGCCGGCAGCGTGCGCCGCAACGGCAAGTTCGAGAGCGTCGGACGGGATGCGGATGGCATGGCGACCGTCAGCTACATCGATGGCGACGCTGCCGATCACCCCACGCTGCGCACCGTGCGCGCCAAGGCCATCGTCGGCGCCGACGGCGCGAAGTCCGCGGTGGCGCAGCAGTGCGTGCCCGGCGCAGACAAGACCAAATACGTGTTCGCGTACCACGAGATCGTCGAGGCACCGGCCATCAAGCCGGATGATTACGATGGCTCGCGCTGCGACGTGTTCTATCAGGGCCACCTGTCGCCCGATTTCTACGGCTGGGTGTTCCCGCACGGCGGCACCCTGTCGATCGGCACCGGCAGCGCCGACAAGGGCTTCTCGTTGCGCCATGCGACGACGGCACTGCGCTCGGCCGTCGGCCTGCAGGATGCGGTGACGGTGCGGCGCGAAGGCGCGCCGCTGCCGATGAAGCCGCTGCCGCGCTGGGACGATGGCCGCAATGTGGTGCTGGCCGGCGATGCGGCCGGCGTGGTCGCGCCCTCGTCCGGCGAAGGCATCTACTATGCGATGGCCGGCGGCCGGCTGGCGGCCGACGCGGTGATGGCCTTCCTGGCCACCGGCGATGCGCGCGCGCTGGCCTCGGCGCGCAAGCACTTCATGCGCGCGCACGGCAAGGTGTTCTGGGTTCTGGGTATCATGCAGCACTTCTGGTACTCGAGCGACAAGCGGCGCGAGCGCTTTGTGTCGATGTGCAAGGACAAGGACGTGCAGAAGCTGACGTTCGACGCGTACATGAACAAGGAACTGGTGCGCGCGAAGCCGTTGGCGCATGTGAAGATCTTCTTCAAGGACATGGCCCACCTGCTGGGGCTGGCCAAGGTCTGATCCTGTCCCGCCTGCATCACCTGAGCGCCGGCACCGCCGGCGCTTTTCTTTTGGAGACACACCATGACCGTGAAGGCCATGACTGAACGCAAACCGGTGGTCATCGCGACCCTGCTGGCCCTCTTCGTCGGCGGGCTGGGCGGCGGCGCGACCACGATAGGCCCCTGGTACTACGCGCTGGCGAAACCCTCGTGGCAGCCGCCGGACTGGCTGTTCGGGCCGGTCTGGACCACGATCTATGTGCTGACCGCGATCGCCGGCGTCAAGGCGTGGCGCCGCGCCGACGCCGTGCAGCGGCGCCACTACCTCGGCGCGCTGTTGCTGAACTGCGTGCTGAACCTGCTGTGGAGCCTGATCTTCTTCACGTCGCGGCGGCCCGACCTGGCGCTGATCGAGGTGGTACCGCTGTGGCTGTCGATACTACTGCTGGCCGTACTGCCGTGGCGCTATTCGCGGGCGTCGAGCTGGCTGCTGCTGCCCTACCTGCTGTGGGTGGCCTTTGCCGCCTACCTGAACTGGACCATTGTCAGGCTGAACGCAGCGTTCTAGCCATACCGTCCAGCACATCGATCAGCTCGGTCAGCTCATCGACGACCACGGCCGCCTCATCGAAGCGCTCGTCGCCAAAAAATTCGCTGCGCACGATCGCGACCGGCAAGCCGGCCATGCGCGCGGCGATCATGCCATTGCGTGAATCCTCGATCGCGCAGCAATGCCTTGCGGTCAGCCGCAGCCGGTCCAGCGCGAGCTGGTAAGCCTCGGGGTCGGGCTTCTTCGCGGACACGTCCTCGCCGACGATCACGACCACCGGCGGCGGCAGGTGCAGCGGCGCCAGCGAATGGGTCCACAGCGCGTTCCAGTTCGCGCGGCTGGTGGTGGTGACCACGCCCCAGGCGATATTGTTCCTTGCCAGCGCCAGCACCAGTTCGCCGAAGCCCGCCCGCGGGCGCACCGCGCCGGCGGCGAGGATATCGGCGAAATGCCGGTTCTTCGCGACGTGCACTGTCTTCAGCGCGTCGGCCAGCCGCTCAGGATCGTTGCCGCTCTCCTGCGCGAAGCGCAGCAGCCGCTCGAAGCCTCCGGCCGTCTTCAGCAGACGCTTGTAATCGTCGCGCGTCCAGCGCCACGGCAAGCCGGCGTCTTCCAATGCGCGGTTGAACGCAGGCAGGTGGGCCTGTCCTTCGGTCTCGGCAATGGTGCCGTCGACATCGAACAGCACACAACGGTGGCGGCCCGGGTCGAACATGCTCAGTGCACCTGGGCGCGCAGCGCGCCCTTGCCGTACAGGTCGGCCATGCGATCGAGCGGCATCGACTTGATCTGTGACGCCTTGCCGGCCGAGCCGAAAGCCTCGAAGCGGTCGCGGCAGACTTTCTTCGCCGCCGCAGTGGCCGCCTTCAGGAAGGCGCGCGGGTCGAATTCATCGGGCTTGTCGGCCATGGCCTTGCGCATGGCCGCGGTCATCGCCAGACGGATGTCGGTGTCGATATTGACCTTGCGCACGCCATGCCGTATGCCTTCAACGATCTCGTCGACCGGCACGCCATAGGTTTCCTTGATGTCGCCGCCATAGTCACGGATCATCTGCAGGTATTCTTGCGGCACCGACGACGAGCCATGCATCACCAGGTGGGTGTTCGGGATGCGTGCATGGATGGCCTTGATGCGATTAATCGCGAGGATGTCGCCGGTCGGCGGGCGGCTGAACTTGTACGCGCCGTGGCTGGTGCCGATCGCGATCGCCAGCGCATCGACCTGGGTCGCGGCGACGAACTCGGCCACCTCATCCGGGTCGGTCAGCAATTGTGCATGGTCGAGCGTGCCCTCGGCGCCGACGCCGTCTTCTTCCCCGGCTTGCCCGGTCTCCAGCGAACCGAGGCAGCCAAGCTCGCCCTCGACCGACACGCCCACCGCATGCGCCATGTCGACCACGCGGCGCGTGACCTCGACGTTGTACGCATAATCAGCCGGGGTCTTTGCATCTTCGCGCAGCGAGCCATCCATCATCACGCTGGTGAAGCCGCTGCGTATCGAGCCCTGGCAGATGGACGGCGATGCGCCATGGTCCTGGTGCATGCAGACCGGGATGTCCGGGTATTGCTCGATCGCAGCCTCGACCAGTTTGCGCAGGAAAGGCTCGCCCGCATACTTGCGCGCACCGGCCGACGCCTGCAGGATCACCGGGCTGTCGCATGCGGACGCGGCCTGCATGATCGAATGGATCTGCTCCATGTTGTTGACGTTGAAGGCAGGCAGGCCGTAGTGGTGTTCGGCCGCATGGTCGAGCAACTGGCGCAGCGAGATGAGTGCCATGGTGTCTCCTGGTTTTTTTGGGTGTCGGGGTGTGGGGAATGGTCGTTATTTTTTTCGCGCGCTTGCCGTCGGTGCGCGGTGCCTAGTGCCGGAAGTAGCCGGGTACCTCACGGATGTCCGGCACGATGCGGTCGGGGTTGGCCTCGGCAATGGGCCGGCCCTTGTTGTAGCCATAGGGCACGGCCCAGCAGGTGACGCCGGCCGCCCTTGCGGTGGAGACGTCGATCTCGGAATCGCCGATGAACAAGGCCTCGCCGGTGCTCGCGCCCAGCGCCGCGAGGCAGTGCGCGATCACGGCCGGATCCGGCTTTTTCACATCCAGCGAATCGCCGCAGATGATCATGTCAAACGCATCCTGCAGCCCGTGCTTCTGCAGCACGCGGTCAGTGAAGCGGCGCTCCTTGTTCGTCACGATGGCCTGGCGCACGCCGTAGTCGCGCGCCTTTTTCAGCGTCTCCAGCACGTAAGGGAACGTGGTGCTGGTGGTGCCGGCGGTCGCGTCATAGTGATGATGGAAGCGCGCCATCACGTCCTCCCACGATGCCGCCGCAGGGCCTTCGGTCGCTTTCCACGCGGTCTGCATCAGCCAGCCGGTGCCGTGCCCTATCCAGCGCCGCACATCATCTTCGGTCACGCTGTGGTGGCCGAATTCGGCCAGCGTCAGGTTCACCGCACGCGTGATCTCGCCCGCAGTATCGAGCAGCGTGCCATCCAGGTCATACATCACAACAGCCATGGGGTTCTCCGGTTATTGGACGCGGCGCTTGCGGTCCATCAGGCGCAGGATCATCGGCGTGAAGATCAGCTGCATCGCGAGGCCCATCTTCCCGCCCGGGATTACGAAAGTGTTCGGGCGGGTCATCCATGAGCGCTCGATCATGGACAGCAGGTAAGGGAAATCGATGCCCTTCGGGTTCGCGAAGCGGATCACGACCATGCTCTCGTCGGCGCTCGGGATGTCCTTCGCGATGAAGGGGTTGGACGTATCGACCGTCGGTACGCGCTGGAAATTCACGTGCGTGCGCGAGAACTGCGGACAGATATGCCGCGTGTAGTCGGGCATGCGGCGCAGGATGGTGTCCATCACCGCCTCTTGCGAATAGCCGCGCATGTTCTGGTCGCGGTGCAGCTTCTGTATCCATTCGAGGTTGATGATGGGCACCACGCCGACCAGCAGGTCGACAGGGCCGGCGACGTCGGCGCCGTCACCGACAAAACCGCCGTGCAGGCCTTCATAGAACAGCAGCTCGGCGCCCTCGTCCATATCCCGCCAGGGTGTGAAAGTGCCGGGCTCCTGACCGAATTCGGCGGCCTCGGTGTCGTCATGGATGTACTTCCGCACCCGGCCGGTGCCGCTGTCGCCGAAGGTACGGAAGGTGTCGGCCAGCTCGCCGAGCAGGTTCGCATCCGGGCTGAAGTGGCTGAACGACAGGTTGCCGGCTGCCTGCTGTTTCTTCATTTCCTCGCGCATCTCCATGCGGTTGTAGCGATGCATGGAGTCGCCTTCGAGGATCTGCGCGCGTATGCCCTCGCGGCGGAAGATGTGCTGGAAGCTCTTCATCACCGTGGTGGTGCCGGCGCCGGAGGATCCGGTGATGGCGACGATGGGGTTTTTGACAGACATGGGGGCTCCGGCTCGGATAATCAGTTCGCGTACAACGATCGCTCCTGGAACAGCGGCGATGTGTATTGTTCGTCGGTGCCGCTGTCGTACTCGCGGTGATAGCGCTCGATGCGCTCGACCTCGTTGCGGGAGCCGATGATCACCGGCACCCGCTGGTGGATGTCCTGCGGAACCACGTCGAGCAGCCGCTCGCGACCAGTCGAGCCGAGGCCGCCGGCCTGCTCGATGATGAAGCTCATCGGGCTGGCTTCGTACATCAGGCGCAGCCGGCCCGGCTTGGCCTTGTCCTTGGTATCGCGCGGATACATGAACACGCCGCCGCGCATCAGGATGCGATGGATCTCGGCCACCATGCTGGCGATCCAGCGCATGTTGAAGTCACGGCCGCGCACGTCATTGCGGCCGGCCTTGCATTCGCTGACGTAGCGCTGCACCGGCGGCTCCCAGAAGCGCTCGTTGCTGGCATTGATCGCGAATTCGCTGGTATCGGCCGGCACTTCCATGTGCGGATGGGTCAGGATGAAGTTGCCGACCTCGCGGTCCAGTGTGAAGCCATGCGTGCCCTTGCCAACGGTGATCACGAACAAGGTCGACGGGCCGTAGATCGCATAGCCGGCGGCCAGCTGCTCACGACCGGCGAGCAGGAAATCATCAACACCGGCGGCGCGGCCCGGCGGGGCGCGCAACACGGAGAAGATCGAGCCGACCGATACATTGACATCGATGTTGGACGAACCATCGAGCGGGTCGAACACAGCCAGGAAGCGGCCGCTGCCATCCTGCGGGTCGATTTCCATCGGCGCATCCATCTCTTCGGAGGCGAGGCCCGCGACCAGGCCGCCCATCGCAAAGGTATTGATGAAGGCCGTGTTCGACAGCACGTCGAGCTTTTGCTGGGTCTCGCCCTGCACGTTGACCTGCTCCATGCTGCCGAGCACGCCGGCCAGCGCACCCTTGGCGGTCATCGCCGAAATCGCCTTCACAGCGGCGGCGATGTCGACCAGCAGCGCGGCGAGGTCATTCTGCTCGGGGCTGCCCTTGAGCTGCTGGATCAGGAACTTCGATAGCGTGGTGCGTCCGAGGTGCATGGCGGTCTCCTGGGTGCTGCCTTGTTGTTATTGGTTCTTATGCGTAGTGCTGCGTACTATGGCTTCGCTTCCATCTGTTTCATGCAGCGGCATTCAGCCCGCCGGCGAACACGCGCGATGCGCGGATGTCATCGGCGGAAATCGTTGAGAGCTCCTGCGCGCTGACTTCGGCCCGGCCCTGCATCGCCTGCTGAAAGATGCGATTGGCCTGCCGCAGCCGGGCACGGTCGAGCGCATTGCGGATCGAGCGCGCATTCGCGAAATGCGGCTGCTGCCGGCGTAGCCGGATATAGTCATCTATCGCCTGCTCGGCGTCGGCGTCGAGCCGGTAATTCATCTGGCCAACCATCTTGCCGGCGATCTGCAGCAGTTCCGGTTCGCTGTAGTCGGGGAAATCGATGTGGTGCGAGATGCGCGAGGACATACCGGGGTTGGACTGGAAGAAGGTATCCATCCTGTCCTTGTAGCCGGCGAGGATCACGACCAGATCGTCGCGGTGGTTCTCCATCACCTGCAGCAGGATCTCGATGGCTTCCTGCCCGTAGTCGCGCTCGTTCTCGGGCCGGTACAGGTAATAGGCTTCATCGATGAAGAGCACGCCGCCCATCGCCTTTTTCAGCACTTCCTTGGTCTTGGGCGCGGTATGGCCGATGTACTGACCGACCAGGTCGTCGCGCGTGACCGACACCACATGGCCTTTGCGCACATAGCCGAGGCGATGCAGGATCTCGGCCATGCGCAAGGCAACGGTCGTCTTGCCGGTGCCCGGATTGCCGGTGAAGCACATGTGCAGGCTGGGCGCGCTCGCTTCCAGCCCCATCGCCGAGCGCGCGCGCGACACCACGAGGAAGGCCGCGATCTCACGGATGCGCGACTTGACCGGCGCGAGGCCGACCAGCTCGGCATCGAGCTGCTCGATCACGGGCTGGATGTCGGCATCGCGCAGGATCTGCTGCAGGTTGACCGAGGTCGGCACTTGGCTGGCTGCAGCAGCTGAAGCTTCGGCATGGACTGCTTTGGCTTCGACGGTGTCAGGTGCATTCATCGCGACGCTCCATCAATGGTGGTCAGGTCAGGCCCGGTCAGGCCGAATAACGCTGGCCGGCCGGACGCTGCATCGCATAGCTGTGCGTGGTGTAGCGCACCGTGCGGCCGTGCTCTTCGGTGCGCTGCAGACCGAAGCCGGGCTCGTGGCTCGGACGCTGCACGATGAAGCTCATCACCATCGACTCGACGCCGCGCATGTTGTCGAACGCATTGACCTTGATGTAGGTCTCAGGATTGGTCTTGCGACAGGCGTTGACCTCGTACAGCACCGCTGCGCCGTCCTGCACCTGAAACATCGGGATGCCCCACATGTGCCAGTAGCAGTTGCGCGGATGCGGGTCGTCAGTCCATTCGACGGACAGCGACCAGCCGCGGCCGATCGCGTAGTCGACCTGCGCGCGGATCTCGTCGTCGGTCAGGTCGGGCAGGAAGGAAAATTGTCCCTGGGTGATTTTCATGTGTCTCTCCTGTGGGGTACGTTGACTACGCTTACGCAGCGGTCGGGGTGGCGACGAAGTCGGGGGTATCGGTCGACGTGTAGTTGAACGACACGTCTTTCCAGGTCTCGAGCGCAACCTCGAGCGGCTTGCACCACTTGGCAGCGTCCTTCAGGATCTGCGGGCCTTCGTTGGCAATGTCGCGGCCTTCGTTGCGCGCCTTGACCATCGCTTCGAGGCCGACGCGGTTGGCGATCGCACCCGCCTGAATGCCGCCGGGGTGGCCGATGGTGCCGCCGCCGAACTGCAGCACGACGTCATCGCCGAACAGGGTCAGCAGCTGGTGCATCTGGCCGACGTGGATGCCACCCGACGCGACCGGCATCACCTTCTTCAGCTCGCACCAGTCCTGGTCGAAGAACAGGCCGCGCGACAGGTCTTGCTCGTTGTAGCGCTCGCGGCAGACGTTGTAATAGCCCTGAACGGTCATCGGGTCGCCCTCGAGCTTGCCAACCGCAGTACCGGTATGCAGGTGATCGACACCCGCCAGGCGCAGCCACTTGGCCATCACGCGGAAGGACACGCCGTGGTTCTTCTGGCGGGTATACGTGCCATGGCCGGCGCGGTGCATGTGCAGGATCATGTCGTTCCTGCGGCACCAGTTCGACATGGACTGGATCGCGGTCCAGCCGACGATCAGGTCGATCATGATGATGTTCGAGCCCAGCGACTTCGCGAACTCGGCACGCGCATACATTTCTTCCATGTCGGCCGCGGTCACGTTCAGGTAGTGGCCCTTGATCTCGCCGGTATTGGCCTGGGCCTTGTTGACGGCTTCCATGCAGAACAGGAAGCGGTCGCGCCAGTGCATGAAGGGCTGGCTGTTGATGTTCTCGTCATCTTTCGTGAAGTCGAGGCCGCCGGTCAGGCCCTCGTACACCACGCGGCCGTAGTTCTTGCCGGACAAGCCGAGCTTGGGCTTCATGGTGGCGCCCAGCAGCGGGCGGCCGAACTTGTCGAGGCGCTCGCGCTCGACGATGATGCCGGTCGGCGGGCCCTTGAAGGTCTTCACGTAAGCGACCGGGATGCGGATGTCCTCGAGGCGGGCCGCCTTCAGCGGCTTGAACGAAAACACGTTGCCGATCAGGGAAGCGGTCATGTTCGCGATCGAGCCCTCTTCGAAGAGGATGATGTCGTACGCGATGTAGGCGAAATACTGCGGCTCCTTGCCGGTGCCCTCGCCGGTGCCCGGCACCGTGTCGACGCGGTAGGCCTTGGCCTGGTAGCTCTCGTGCGCGGTCAGCAGGTCGGTCCAGACCACGGTCCAGGTCGCGGTCGACGATTCGCCGGCCACGGCTGCTGCGGCCTCGATCGGATCGACGCCTTCTTGCGGGGTGATGCGAAACACGCAGATGACGTCCGTCTCTTTCGGCTCGTAGTCCGGGCGCCAGTAGCCCATCTGCTTGTATTTGAGGACGCCACCCTTGTAGCGCTCCTTCATGTCGGTAATGCGGCCTTCCACGGGTTTGTTCATTGCGGTCTCCTGTTGATCGCTCGTCCCATCGCCCGCGGATTTGATTTTCCGACGCTACAGTTCAAGCCGTGACTGCAATGTATTACTGCAATAAGTTAAGGTATATTCATCAATAATTTCCCTTCGATTCAGTTTTTCTTACGGGTTGGCCCATGAAGAACCTGAAACTGCTGAAAAACCTGTCGATGCGCCAGCTGCGCATCTTCCAGGCGGCTGCCCGGCACGGCAGTTTTAGCAAAGCGGCAACGGAACTGTCGCTGACGGCGCCGGCGATCTCGATGCAGATCAAGGAGCTCGAGAGCGATATTGGCGTCGAGCTGTTCGCGCGTGTCGGCCGTCGGGTCGAACTGACGACCGCCGGCGAATATTTTCTGGTCTATGTGAAACGCATCGCGGCCAACCTGCGCGATGCCGAGCTCACGCTGTCCAAGTTGCGTGGCAACGAAGCCGGGCTGCTGAAGATCGGGCTGGTCAGCACGGCGAAATATTTCATTCCCGAGTTGCTGCGCCGCTTCCGCGACGAACACTTCGGCCTGCAAATCAAGCTCGAGGTGCGCAACCGCGACCAGATGGTAGAGCTGCTGCGCGACGGCGAGATCGATGTCGCGATCATGGGCCGCACGCCGGCCGACATGGATACGCGCGTCGAACCCTTCGCCGCGCATCCGCATGCGTTCATCGCAAGCCCACGCCATCCGCTCGCAGGCCAGCAAGGTCTGTCGCCCGAAGTGCTGAACCACATGGAACTGATCTCGCGCGAGCCCGGTTCGGGCACGCGCGCGATCATGGAGCGCTTCCTGCGCGAGCGCGGGCTGACGCCACGGGTCTCGATGGAGATGTCGTCCAACGAAAGCATCAAGCAGGCGGTGATGGCCGACCTCGGCATTTCCTTCGTGTCGCTGCACACGGTCGGGCTGGAAGCCAGCTATGGAAAATTGTCGGTGCTGGACGTGGACCAGACGCCGATCTCGCGCGCCTGGCATGTGGTCGCGCTGAACCGAGCGAACCATTCATCGGCGGCCGAGGCCTTCCGCTACTTCGTGCTCGAGCACGGCGCAGCGATACTCGACGAGCTGTACCCGGAATTTCGCCAGATGGGGCAGCCAGCCGCACGTACCTGAGCGCGAGTACTGAGCGCGAGTACTGAGCTTATGCGGTCACCGGCATCACCTGTCGCAAGGCTTGCCGCAGTGTCTGCGCACAACCGGCGCCATCGGCATCGCCGGCCACCTCCGCGCGTTGCAACTTTGCGGCGACCCGTGCGTTGGCCTCGCACAGCAGCACCGTGACGCCGCGCCGGCGCAGCTTACCGGTCACTTCCCGCAAGGTCTCGATGCCGGTGATGTCCATGAAAGGCACGTGCCGCAGCCGAATCACCAGCGCCTTCGGTTCCAGATGCGTGTGCACCAGTGCGCGCTCGAAATTCTCGACCGCGCCAAAGAACATCGGCCCGGCGATCTCATAGACCAGCACGCCCGGCGGCAGCGGATGCAACCCGTGGCGCGACAGCTCGGCCTCGAGCTCGGCCTCGTCGACCGGCTGCGTCTCGACGACCTCGGTCATCCGCCGCAGGAATTGCAGGATCGCGAGAATCACGCCCACGTTCACCGCCACCACGAGGTCGGCGAACACGGTCAACAGGAAAGTAATCACGAGGATCAGGCGGTCAGCCCGGGGGGCTGTCTTCAGCAGGTGCGCGAAATGGCGCACCTCGCTCATGTTCCATGCCACCACGAACAGGATGGCCGACAGCACCGCCAGCGGAATATCTGAAGCCAGCGGCGCGAGGAACAGCAGGATCGCCACCAGCAGCAGCGCATGCACGATGCCGGCCAGCGGGCTGGTCGCGCCGTAACGAATGTTGGTGGCCGTGCGCGCGATCGCGCCGGTGGCAGCAAAACCGCCGAACAGCGGCACGACCAGGTTGGCGATGCCCTGCCCGATCAGTTCCTGGTTCGCGTCATGCCGGGTGCCGGCCATGCCATCGGCGACGACGGCCGACAGCAGTGCCTCGATCGCGCCCAGCATGGCGATCGTGAAGGCCGGACCAATCAGCGCCAGCCATTGCGACAGCGGCAACTCCGGCATGACGAATGCCGGCAGCCCGGTCGGTATGCCGCCGAAGGCCGAGCCTATGGTGGCCACGCCCGGCAACTGCAGTGCCTGCTGCAGCAAGGTGACCGTCACCATCGCCACCAGCGGCGCCGGTATGCGTGCGAGCCAGCGTAGCCGCGACGCGAACACCACCAGCAACAGGCCGACGATGCCCAGCCCCAGCGTCGGCCAATGCACGGCATCCAGCGCCTGCAGCAGGTGCCAGAGCTTTTCATGGAAATGTTCGCCCGAGGGACGCGGCAGGCCGAGGAAGTCGCTCCATTGACCGACGAAGATGATGACGGCGATGCCGGCCGTGAAGCCGACGATCACCGGCGCGGGTATGAAGCGGATCACGCCCCCCATGCGCGCGACGCCCATCAGCAACATGATGAGTCCGGCCATCAGCGTGGCGACCTGCAGGCCGGCGATGCCGTAGCGCGCGGTGATGCCGGCCAGGATCGCGATGAAGGCACCGGTGGGTCCCGCAATCTGCAGGCGGCTGCCGCCAAGCGCCGCGATCAGCCCGCCGCCGATGATGGCGGTGTAGATGCCCTGCTCCGGCCGCGCACCGGAAGCGATCGCGAAGGCCATCGCCAGCGGCAGCGCGACCACGCCCACCACCAGGCCGGCGACGATATTGGGCCACCAGTGGGCCCGGGCCAGCAGCCCCGAGCGATGGGCTTCGAGCAGCGCGATCATGCGCACATCATAGCCGAGCCTGCAGGCGTGTCAGCCGATCCCGGCCATGGTCAGCGGCATTCAGTGTTTGCGGGCGCTCAGTCGAGCGAGAACACGACCGCGGTCACATCGTCTCGCCGCAGTTCGCTGCCCTGCCACTGCTGCAGGCTCTCGCGCATGCGGCGGGCGATGGTGTCGGCCGCTTCGCCGCGGCTGGCCTCCAGCAATTGCACCAGCCGGCGATAGCCGTAGGCGCGACGCGCCTTGCCGTCGCTGCCGATCTGGTCGGTAAAGCCATCGGAGACGATCACGAAGGTGCTGCCGCTGGCGTAGTCTATGCGCTGCAGCGCCGGGGTTTCGGACGGCGGCTGCTGATAGCCGAGCGACACGCGCGAGGGCTGCAGGCGATCGACGCGGCCATCCGGCCACAGGTGCAGCAGCCCGAGCTTGGCGCCGGCGAATTCGAGCACGCGCTGCTGCTTGTCGATGCGCACCATCGCCGCATCGCAGCCATCGTCGCTCTCCGCTTGCGCGCTGTCCTGGTTCAGGCCGATGCGCAGCGCGCGGTCGAGCCGCATCAGCGCCGCCGACGGATCGAGCTCGGGGTCGGTCGCGAACATCCGCTCCAGCGAGGTCGCGATCAGCACCGACAGCATCGCGCCCGGCACACCATGCCCGGTGCTGTCGGCCACCGCCAGCGCCACCTGACCCTGCGCGTTGGGCAAGGAAACCCACCAGAGATCGCCGCCGATGGTGTCACGCGGCTCCCAGATCGCGTGTATCGATGCGAACTGTCCATCGAGCCGCTGTGCGCGCGGCAGCTGCGCCTTCTGCAGGCGGCTGGCGTAGCGGATGGAATCAACCACCAACGCGTGCTGCTGCTCGACCTGAGCCATGCTGTCGGCCAATTCGCGCGTGCGATCGGCGACGGTCGCTTCGAGCACCTGATTCTGGTTCTGCATCAGCTCGGCCTTTGCCTGGATGTTTTCCTTCAGTTCCTGCTGCAGCCAGCGGTTCTTGCTGAACACGGCCAGCGCCATGATCAGCGCCTCGCAGCAGACGCCGATCGCCTGTGCGGTATTCGGGTTCTGGATGAAGAAACCGAAGCCGGTCTTCGGCAGCAGCGTGAACGGCGACGGCACATTGATCAGGCCGAGGAAGAAGATGAAGCGGAAGATGATGTAGGGGATCATCGCCAGCATGAAGAAACGGGCCACGCGCAAACCCTGGCGCAAGCGGATGTAGGCGCAGCCCCAGATCGTAAGCAAGGTCAGCATGATCGCGCCCCACAGCGGCAGCCACAGGAGTCTGAGCCCAAGGCCATGGTCGACGAAGATCAGCAAATACAGATGCGACAGCGTGAATGCCAGATAGATATTGGTCAGCAGGAAGGCACGCGGCATGCGCGACTTCAGCTCGAGGAAATTGCGCGCAAAGATCACATATCCCATCGACTGCCCATAAGCCAGCACGGTCAGCCACACATTGGCGCTGGTCATGTTGCCGATGCGCCCGTCGCCGACATCGAGATACAGTTCAAACAGGCGGATGCCATCATGCACCGGCAGGCTGGATGCCGACAGCAATGCGAACATTATCCAGACGGCATAGGCAACGCTGGTACGGTCGCGATTGTGATATGCGGAAGCCCAGCCGAACACCAGCAGCGCAAACAGCACGCCGACCAGCAAGCCTTCGACATGCAGCCCGTAACGGCGCAACTCGAGATAACGCGCATGGTCGACGAACAGCACCTTGGCCGAGGCGGCTTGCGTGTTCGCATTCGCCACCAGCCGGGTCAGGACCAGTGTCTTTTCGCCGCGTCGCAAGGTGAACACCGGCCACTGGCTGTGGTCGGCAGTAGCTGCGCGAGCATACGGATCCATCGTGACCAGTGGCGCACGGGTCGAGTGGAACACCGAGGCCGGTCGCAGCGACTGCCGGCGACCGGTGGCGTCGATCACGATGCTGCGGACCTCATACCAGCCCGGCGCATCCACCCGCAATTCGCGATCGGCATCCAGCCCGCTGTCGAGTTCGCTGATGACCCAGTAGCTGCTGCGCGGGCGCGGCGCGCTGATATCCTTCAGCGGCGTGAAGCGGTCGCGGCGCGCCAGTGCCTGATCGGCGGTCAGCGAGCCGTCGCGGTCTTCGAGCGCGACGGCACCCGCGTCGGAGAAAATGACCGGCGTGGCAGCGTTCACCGGCATGGCGCCGGCTGCCGCCGGCAGCGGCACCGGGATAAGCAAGACCAGCCACAGGAAGAGTGCCTTGCGGGCAAGGAAACTGGCTTTTAGCATCTTGATATTGTTCTTCGCATGGCCGCGCTGATCGAGGGAAATTACTTATGGGCAATTGAGGTCGAAATCTAGCACAATGCACTTTGTGCACAGCATCGCCTCCGTACGACAACGCTAGCCCGTGAAGAAGAACATCGCCATCTTTCTGCACCACCCGATCTGCTCGACAGAGTCGGTGAACGGGATCGTCAAGGCGCTGTCGCCAGCCTATGAGTTGCGCATCTTCACCAGGCATGCGGTGCATGAAAGCTTCTTCGATGACGTGGACCTGGTGATCTTCCCGGGCGGCTACGGCGATGCCGGCAAGTTCGACCATGCGCTGAAGGCCAACGGCCCCGAGGTCAAGCGCTTCCTGCGGCGCGGCGGCAAGTACCTCGGTATCTGCATGGGCGCCTACTGGGCTGATGCCTATTACTTCGACATCCTGAGAGAGACGCGCGTACAGCAGTACATCAAGCGGCCGCGCGCCGACATACGCTCGTCGTATGGCACGACGCTGCCCGTCGACTGGCAGGGACAGGCGCAGCGCATGTATTTCTATGACGGCCCGACCTTCGTCGGCGGCAGCTTCGACACCATCGCCACCTACGCCAACGGCGACCCGATGGCTGTCGTGCAGGGCCACATCGGCCTGATCGGCTGCCATCTCGAGAGTGAACAGTTCTGGTACCAGCGCAAGTACATGCAGCCGCACTGGCACCAGGGCGAACACCACCGCAAGCTGCTGCAATACGTTGCCGACCATTTGCTCGGCGAGCCACAGCTGCCGCTGTTCTGATCCTTGCTCAGACCTCGACAGGATGGCTCTGGTCGAGCTTGTACATGACTGCGGTGACAAGGACGGCCGCGATCGGCCCGGCGAGCGGATGCACGATGCCGACCACCACCGGCGTAATCAGCACGAAGTAGCGCAGGCCGGTGCTGTAGAACAGGCCGGCCTTGCGCACATAATTTTCACCGATCGCGATCCATGATCGCTTTTCCAGCGCATCGGCAGGCATGCCGGCGATGAAACTGGCATGCGTGTAATAGCGCACCGCCATCACCGACGACACCAGCGACACGAACAGGAACAGCAGCAGCACCAGCTCCAGCGCACGGCGCGGGGTCAGCAGGTCGGTTGCCGTGATGCCGTCGGCCGCCATCGCATTGAAGGATGGCGCGGCCAGCGAAATCGTGCCCATCAGGGCCAGCGCCGCGGTGGAGGCCGTCATCGTTGCCGACATCAGCGAATTGCGCAGCGTCTGCACGGCGAGAATCTCGGTGCCTGCGCGGCGCGCGATCGCATCGAACCAGATCGCGCGCAGATGCGCATGGCTACTACGCGCCATAGCCTTCGGATTGACGCGCTCGGCCACGGCCAGCAGGCTCTGGTAGAGCACAAGGACAAAGATGGTGGCCAGTGTCGGCCACCATTGCGCGACATCGAACGGGATCACGGCGCCCTGGTTCCAGCGGACGTATCCGAGGCAGCGTTTGAGGCATCATTTGCGGCAGCATTGGCACGTGCGGTGGCGGCGCGCTTTTCCAGCAGTTCGAATACGCCCATACCGACGATCATGGCCAGCACGAACAGCACGGCCTTGCTCTCGCCCGCACCCATGGCGACGATGCCAGGACCGGGGCAGAAACCACCGATGCCCCAGCCTATGCCAAACAGCACACTACCGAGCACCAGCCGGCGGTCGATATGCACATTGCGCGGCAGCTTGAGTTCGACACCCAGCATGGTTTCCATACGGTTGTGCGCGACACGGAAGGCGAATACGCCGACGCCGATGGCACCGGCCATCACCAGTGCCAACGACGGGTCCCAGTTGCCCGCGAGGTCGAGGAAGCCCTTGACCTTGGCAGGGTCAGCCATGCCAGCCACGATCAGGCCAATGCCGAACACCAGCCCGGACAGGAAAGCAGTAAAGACGGTCATGTTCGCTCCTCAGAAATTGAGCAGGTGGCGCATCACGAACACGGTCGCAAAGCCGGCGACCATGAAACACAGGGTCGCGACCAGCGAACGCAGCGAGAAGCGTGACAGGCCACAAACGCCATGGCCACTGGTGCAGCCGCCACCGTAACGCGTGCCAACACCGACCAGCAGGCCGGCCAGCACCAGGGCGCCGTCGCCGGCGTCGATCGTGCGTTCGGGCAGCGCTGCGAACAGCGCATACACGGTTGGCGCCAGAATCAGGCCAAGCAGGAAGGCGATGCGCCAGCCGGCATCACCGGGCTCGCGCTTGGACAAGCCACTGAGCAAGCCACCGAGGATGCCGCTGATGCCGGCAATGCGGCCATTGAGCAGGATGAACATCGCGGCAGAGATGCCGATCAGCACGCCACCCGCCAACGCCCACCACGGGGTGAAGGCATTCCAGTCTATTGTCATCGTTTACTCCTTGGGGCAGTAAGTCATGTACAGCGCGCCCAGCACCTGCAGCAGTTCGGGGTCGGTGACGCTGTAAAAAATGCGGCGGCCATCACGCCGGGTGCTGACCACGCCTTCATTGCGCAGCACGCCCAGCTGCTGAGACAGGGTTGGCTGCCGAATGTCCAGCGCCTCTTCCAGGTCCTGCACGCACAGTTCTCCCTGCGACAGCTGGCACAGCAGCAGCAGGCGGTCTTCGTTGGCCATCACACGCAGTGCGCGCACGGCCTTTTGGGCGGCAGCACGCAGCTTGTCGGTATCCAGCGCTTCATGGTGGGCAGCCTCGTGAGCGCCAATCGGTTCAATTTCAGTAATTACCATGAGAAACTATTGTCAAATGGGGCCGCCACGGAAAGTGTGTCGGCGTCAGCGATATTATATGAGTAAATATAATATTTTGCTTGCACCTGCCCTGGCGCTGATTTTCCGGGGCTTTCCGGTGCTTTCCTGCACCTGCCGGCCCGGACCCGCCCGGACCGGCCGGCTGCACCGATACTGAACGAGGACATTGATGCCATTGCGACTCCCCTTGCGGCGCCCCTTCCGGCTGGCTGTGCTGTCACTGCTGCTGGCCACCGGTCCGGTGCTGGCCGACGAATCCCGCATCGCGACGCAGGCGCTGCGCTGCTCGGCCGTGTTTGCGGTGTTCATCGATGCCAATGCCGACGACGCCGCGCTGGCGCCCAAATTCCGCAAGGCGCAAAGGATCTTTGACGAGGTGTATTCGAGCGAGCGCCGCAACAAAAGCGCGGAAGCCGGGCCCGAAATCGCAGACAAACGCGCTGCGCTGCTCAAGGAGTTCCGCGACACCTTCAAGGAGCGCGAGCCCTACCTGCATGAAGAAGGCGTGCTGTGCGGTGCATGGGCCGAGGGTTTCCTGTCGCAGGGCGAGAACTGGGCATTCATCCCGGTCATACCGAAAGTGATCGCGCAGAGCGCGCGTGACGAGTACAGCCGCCTCGGGCCGCCCTCGTTCACGCGCTGGTACAGCAAGTAAGCGGCACTCAGGCGCGGTCGGCCTCGGCCAGGAAGTTCTGCACCAGCTGCGCAAAGCGCGCCGCATGTTCGATCTGGGTCCAGTGTCCGCAACGGCCAAACACATGCAGTTGCGAGCGCGAGATCAGGTTGGACAGACGCAGCGAATTTTCGAGCGGGATCACCTTGTCATCGCGGCCGTGCACGATCAGGGTTTCCTTGTCGATCTTTGCGATGTCGGCTTCCGGGCTGGCGAGCGCATCGACCCAGCGCTGGCGCGGTGCCGGGAACATCGCCGCATAGCTTTCGTGGAAGCCGGGTCGGGCGCTGGCTTCGTAGCGCAGTTGCGCCAGCTGGTCGTTCACCAGGCCGCGGTCATAGGCAAACACGTCCATGATGCGCCGCATGTTCTCGAATGAAGGCTCATAGCCCCACACCGCATCCAGTGCATCGGTGATCGGGAAAGATACGCCGGCCGCGCCCATCAGCACCAGCCGACGCACACGCTGCGGGTGACGAATGGTCAGCGCCAGCGACAGCGCGCCACCAAAGGAATTGCCGACCAGGTCGAACTGCTCCAATCCGAGCGCATCGGCGAAATCGATCGCCTGCTTCACCCAGTTGTCCATGTTGTAGACCATGCCGGCCGGGCGCTCGGTGAAGCCGAAGCCCACCATGTCGGGCGCGAGTACGCGACGCTGCGTGGACAGTTCCGGCATCACCAGCCGCCAGTTGACAAAGGCAGATACGCCGGGGCCGGAGCCGTGGATCATCAGTACCGGGAAGCCGCTGCCATGGTCGTGATAATTGACGCTGATGCCGCCGGCCTGGATGCTGCGCCCGATCTCGGGCGACGAGGTGTTGGTGCTCATGCTTTTCCTTCAGGTTTGCCAAAACTTCTTTTGCCGTCGCGTATCGCGGCAAGGATAGACTCGGGGGTCATGCGAATATGGGCCTCGAGCGCGAGCGCGGCGCGCGCGTCCTGTCCCGAGATCGCGGCTTCGAAGATCTGCCGGTGCTCGGTATGGACGTCGCGGCCGCTGTGCAGCCCGATCGAGAAACGGCGGTAGCGTTCCGCGTGCTGGGTCAGCTGCCGCACCACGCGCAGCGACCACGGCGAGCCGCACGCCGACAGCAAGGCCTCGTGGAATTCAGCGTTCGCCTGCTCCCACACGCGTACGTTCTCGCCCACGAATGGCCGTTCATAGGCGGACAGGTTCTCGAACGCCAGGCGCAAGCGGTTGCGCCAGAAGTCGTCGCCGTTACGTATCGATGCGCGCAATGCATCGGTCTCGACCGCGACGCGCACATTGGTGACGTCGATCATGTCGTCGATGCCGATCGTGGCGACCGTGAAACCGCGCTGCCCTTCGGCCACCACCAGCGCCTCGCTGACCAGCCGCGACAGTGCCTCGCGCACCGTGCCGGCGCCGACTTCGTAGCGGTCCTTCAGGCGCTCGACCAGCAGCTTCTCGCCGGGCGCGAGACGGCCGTCGAGGATGTCCTCGCGCAGCTGTCCGTAGGTGCGCTCGATCAGGGTGCGGTAGCCCGATTGTTCGATACTGCCGTCGACCAGGTTGATGAAAGATTTCTTTGCCAATTCCGTGACTCCGCGAACGCTCAATGCTCCCTGATCCGCTGCAGCCGGTACGACAGCTGCGGCCGGGTCAGCCCCAGTGCGCGCGCTGCTGCGGACAGGTTGCCGCCGGCGCGCTCGACGGCCTGTTGTATCAGGCCGTCCTCCAGTGCTTCGAGCGACAGGCCGCGTCTTTGCAGCTCGTCGTACAAGGCGTCGATGTCGGCCGGCGCGCCCTTCTGCAGCTCGCCACTGGCCGACAAAGTCACCTGCGGCGGTGCAGGTGCCATCGCAAACAGATCGTCGACGTCCACCATCTGGCCCGGGGGCGTGATGATGAGGCCGCGCTCGATCAGGTTTTCCAGCTCGCGCACATTGCCCGGCCACGCATAGTTGCGCATCGCATCCAGCGCGCGGTCGGAAATGCCGGCCACACGCTTGTTATGCAGGGCCATGAAGTGGCGCAGCATGTGGTTCGCCAGCGACTCGATGTCCTCGATCCGGTCACGCAAGGGCGGGATCGCGATCGGATAGACATTGAGGCGATACATCAGGTCGCGCCGGAAGCGGCCGGCCGCGACCGCCGCTTCGAGGTCCACGTTGGTGGCGGCGACGACGCGCACATCGACCTTGCGCACGGCAGTCGCGCCCAGCCGCTCGACCTCGCCGGTCTGCAATACGCGCAGCAGCTTGGCCTGCGCGGATGGCGGCAGTTCCCCCAGTTCATCGAGGAACAGCGTGCCGCCATCGGCACGCTCGAAGCGGCCGGGACGCGCCGCGCCGGCGCCAGTGAATGCGCCCTTCTCGGCGCCGAATAGTTCGCTCTCGATCAGTTCATGCGGCAGCGCTGCGCAGTTGACGGCAATGAAGGGCTTGCTCGCGCGCGGGCTCATCGCATGCAGCGTACGCGCGAAGCGTTCCTTGCCGACGCCGGTCTCGCCGGTCAGCAGTACTGTTACCTGCGTGGACGCCGCCTTGCGCAGCAGCTCGATGGATTTTTCGAAGGATTTGGAGCGCCCGATCAGCTCGCCGAGGTCGTCGCTCGGTGACAGCGACACGCGCAGGCTTTCAAGGTCGGCCTGCAAGTCTTCGATGCGCACCAGCAGCGAGTCTTCTTCGTAATCGGCCTTGAGTTGTTCTGCATCCGGCCAGTCGCGCGCCGGGCGCCCTTCGATGCGGCAGTGTTCATGGCCGCAGGCCGCGCACTGCACTTCCTTGTACAGGATGGACTGGCCCCACAGCGCGGAGGTATAGCCGGATGCGTAGCCGAGCAGCATCCAGCACACCGGCTCGGTCTGCGGACCGAAGTCACGCAGATGGGTCTCGACTTCCCACGACTGATCCCAACGGAAGATGCCGTGATAAACGCCTGCTTCGATATCGATCTGTACGTCTTCCGGGGTCACCTGCACCGCGCCTTGCAGCATGTGCAGTTGCGGCCCCACGGTCAGCTGTTCGAATGAATTCGCATTCGGCCTGACCTGGCGCGACAGCGCCGCATCCCGCACGCCGGACTCATAGCCGGCGCGCATCAGCACCCGGCGCGCCTGTGCGACGCCGATGGTGCGTATCAATTCCTTGCGCAAGCTGCCCAGGCCGCTCAGGTGCAGCAGCACCATGCGGTGCCCCGCCAGCCAGATCCGGCCGTCGCTGGCAGAGAAATGGATCAGCCGACGCAGGTCAGCATCGCTGGGCATCGGCGCGGATGAGGCGGGCGTGATTTCGGGTGGCATGCGTAAATTATCGATAAAAATGCAGAAAAAGTCGAAACAAGTTCACTGCACCTACAAATTTCCTACGCTCAACGACCTGATTATTTGATGATTACATCAAATTCCCAACTTGGCATTTGATGATTTCATCAAATTGAACAGCAAATTTCGATAAATTTGCTGCTCTGCATCAAGAAATTCAAGCTCGGGTGAAAATAATTGGTCCCAGCAAAATCAAGCCTTCCCGGAGGTTTATCGAGATTTACCGGCAAATCGCCGTGAGCTGGCACGCTAGTTGCGAGTGAGTCATAAGCCAGAAGGATACCTTGTTATAAGGAAATAATCCCCAAATGAGACCACCGCAAACCCTGCGCCAGCCGCCCGAAGGAGACCGGATCGACACGTCCTTCGCCGATGAAGCGACGCTGGCGCGCCGCTTCGTGCGCATCACCGAGCGCCGGCCGAATGGCTTCGTCGCTTTCGAATTCTCGGTGGGCTGGCCCGACATGAGCGTCGAGCTGGCCCTGCCGGAACAGCAGTTCAACGAGTTCTGTTCTAAAAACAACGTCGAATTCCTCACCGAAGCCGTGGGGGACAAGCTGGGAGACCATCATGACGAGCATTGACCTGCAGGCCAAGGAAATCAAGCCGGCGCGCAACACCTTCACCCGCGTTGCGCAGCACATCGGCGGCGACAAGCCCGCCACCCGCTATCAGGAAGCGACGCTGGGCATGCAGCCCACGCAAAACTTCCACTACCGCCCGACCTGGGATCCTGCTTACGAACTGTTCGACGCATCGCGCTCGGCCGTCAAGCTGGCTGACTGGTATGTGCTGAAGGATCCGCGCCAGTACTACTACGCGAACTGGACCATCACCCGCGCCCGCCAGCACGAGGCCGTCGAAGCCAACTACCAGTTCGTCGATTCGCGCGGCCTGCTGGCGCGCATGACCGATGAAGTACGCGCCAGCGCCTGCCAGGTGCTGATGCCGCTGCGTCATGTGGCCTGGGCCGGCAACATGAACAACACCTTCATCTGCGCGTACGGCTACGGCACCGCGATCACCGCCGCCTGCAATTTCCACGCAATGGATCATCTGGGCATCGCCCAGTACCTGACCCGCTTCGGCCTCGCCGTCGACGAGCCCGGCGTGCTCGACGCCGGCAAGAACGACTGGCTGAACGACCCGCGCTGGCAAGTGCTGCGCCGCATGGTTGAAGACACGCTGGTGATGAAAGACCCGATGGAAATGTTCGTCGCGCAAAACCTGTGCCTCGACGGCATGCTGTACCCGCTGATCTACGGCGCCTACATCGACGAGCACCTGACCATCAAGGGCGGTACCGCCGTCGCGATGCTGACCTCCTTCATGCCTGAGTGGCACGACGAATGCGCGCGCTGGGTCGACGCTGTCGTGAAAGCGATGGTCGCCGAATCGGAAGAGAACAAGCAGATCGTCACCGGCTGGGTCAAGGCCTGGGCCGATCGCGTACAGGCAGCGCTGGCGCCGGTAGCCGAGATCGCCCTCGGCGACCTCGGCCAGGATGCGCTGGCTGGCGTGCGCAGCACGTTCAATGCGCGCGTCGCCAAGCTCGGCGTCGTGCTCTGAGCGCGCCTTGCAGCCATCAGCGCAGCCTGATTCAACCCATACCTAAAACAAACCCAGGGGGAGACACATGTCCAACGTATTTATCGCCTTCCAGGCCAATGAAGAGTCGCGGCCGCTGGTCGATGCGATCGTCGCCGACAACCCGAACGCGCAAGTCGTCTATTCGCCGGGCCTGGTCAAGATCGATGCGCCGAATCGCCTGGTGATCAAGCGCGAGACGGTCGAGGAAATCATCGGCCGCCGCTATGACCTGCAGGAGCTGCAGATCAACCTGGTCACGCTGTCGGGCAACCTCGATGAGGATGACGACGAGTTCGTGCTGAGCTGGAAGCACTGATTCCGGCTGCACCCAGCTCAACGCAAACCCGTCTTCCACGTCACCTCACGCGAGCCATCCATGGACAAGCGAGTCGAGAAAAAGAAACCGGATATTGCCACCCGCTACGCGGCAATGTCGCATGACCTGCACTGGGACACCACGTACCAGCCTGTGGACAAGGTCTATCCCTTCGCGCGTTACGAAGGCATACAGATCCACGACTGGGAAAAATGGGCTGACCCGTTCCACATGACGCTCGACGTCTGGTGGCGCCAGCAAGGCGAGAAGGAACGTCGCCTGTATGCGGTGATGGATGCGTTCGCGCAGAACAACGGCCAGATCGGCGTCTCCGATGCGCGCTATGTGAATGCCGTGAAGCTGGTGTTGCAGGCCTTCTCGCCGCTGAAGTACACGCTGCACCGCGCATTCGCGCACGCAGCCCGCAACATGCCGGGCGACGCGCTGCGTATCGCCACCCAGCTGCAGGCGACTGAATCGCTGCGCCACTCGCAACTGGAAGTGCATGCCGCTTCCGTCTACAACAAGTATTTCAACGGCATGCACGACACGCCGCGCTGGCACGAGCAGGCCTGGTACCTCGCGCCGGCCAAGAGCTTCGCCGAAGACGCCGCAACGGCCGGCCCGTTCGAGCTGCTGGTGGCGATCAGTTTCGGCTTCGACAGCCTGCTGTCGGATACGCTGTTCGTGCCGACGATGAGCGCCGCCGCGCACAACGGCGACCTGTCGATGGTGCCGGCAAGCTTCTCATCGCAGTCCGACACTGCGCGCCACAAGGCGCTCGGCATCGCCGCCGTCAAGTTCATGCTGCAGCAGGACCCGGCCAACGCCGCCATCGTGCAGCGCTGGGTCGACAAGTGGTTCTGGCGCAGCTTCCGCCTGATGCCGCTGGTCGCGATGCTGCAGGATTACATGCTGCCCA
>JACCDX011842981.1_pt1 | contig 31166 bp, 24 predicted proteins | sample 7449681 | NCBI WGS metagenome assembly JACCDX01 (sample SAMN15323450, study PRJNA562643) | freshwater metagenome | isolation source: river surface water | place: USA:Blue River Watershed | collected 2017-08-18
CATCCACTAAATTAAACTTTCTGCCAATTTCTGTTAATCGCCAATCTGCATTATCTTCTCTTAAACTTAATCTGTACTCAGCTCTTGATGTAAACATACGATAGGGCTCAGTCACACCTTTTGTGACCAGATCATCGACTAGAACACCGATATACGCTTGATCTCTTCTTAACAAAAGTGGACTTTGGTCACGTGAATATTGCGCGGCGTTGATACCAGCTAATAAGCCTTGGGCTGCAGCTTCTTCGTAACCAGTCGTGCCATTGATTTGGCCAGCAAAAAACAAACCTTCAATAGACTTTGTTTCAAAGGATGACTTAAGTTCTCTTGGATCAAAATAATCATATTCAATCGCATAACCCGGCCGAACAATATGTGCGTTTTCAAGACCCTTTAGCGAGCGAATGAGATTTAACTGAACATCAAAAGGTAAAGAAGTTGATACTCCGTTTGGATAAACCTCATGTGTATCTAAACCTTCTGGCTCAAGAAAAACCTGATGAGAGTTTTTATCTGCGAACCGGTGAACCTTATCCTCTATAGAGGGACAATACCTTGGACCAACTCCCTCAATTACTCCACTATACATAGGTGAGCGATCAAGTCCCCCACGAATGATTGCATGCGTTTGTTCATTTGTATGAGTCACCCAACAAGGTATCTGTCTTGGATGCATTGCTGTTGATCCAAGAAAAGAAAATACCGGTACAGGATCTAAGTCACCCGGTTGTTCTTCAAGGATTGCGTAATTAATTGTTCTACCGTCTATTCGAGGTGGCGTACCTGTTTTTAGTCGTCCTTGTGGAAGACTCATTTCTTTGAGTCTTCGACCCAGAGAAGTTGAGGAGGGGTCTCCGGCTCGGCCCGCTGTGTAATTTTCAAGGCCTACGTGAATGAGTCCATTTAAAAAAGTACCTGCAGTGAGTACAACGGCTTTAGTTCGAAACACTACGCCTGTTTGGGTAACTGCGGCAACAACTCGATTTCCTTCTACGAGCAGATCGTCTACAGATTGTTGAAATAACCATAAGTTTTCTTGATTCTCCAACCGCGTACGAATTGCTTTTCTATATAAAACACGATCTGCCTGAGCACGTGTGGCTCGAACTGCGGGACCTTTCGAACTATTCAATATTTTGAACTGTATGCCAGCTTCATCTGTTGCAATTGCCATTGCACCACCAAGAGCATCTATTTCTTTTACCAAATGCCCTTTTCCAATTCCTCCAATAGATGGATTGCATGACATCTGACCCAAAGTTTCGATGTTATGCGTCAACAATAGCGTTTTTGCACCACTTCGCGCAGAAGCCAACGCTGCCTCTGTTCCAGCATGTCCGCCACCAATTACGATTACATCAAATATTTTTGGGTAGTCCATGACTTATCTTCCAACTGACAGCACTCATTATAAACTTCCGCATGTTCCACGTGAAACACTCGATTTAATTCCATCTTTATGCAAAATTAACTATGTCATTACTATTTATGTTTCACGTGGAACATAACAAATATTTTGTGGATAAGTTATGTATAACCTGAAGGATAACTATGTATAAGTCGGGACAACTTTCGTAGACTTTTCGAATCTAGAGACCACGAATTGATAAAGAGGACCCGTTAAAAGAACCACTCCAACCATTCTAGAAACTTGAAAGGCTGTCACAACAGGAACACCAAGTTGTAAAACTTTTGCAGTAATAGCCATTTCGGCAATACCACCAGGCGCTACGCTCACGGCTAAAGTTGAAAGTGGCAGTTCAGTAAATTGATCTAACAATAAAGCATATCCAAAGGCTAGAAACAAAGCAGTCGCACTAAAAATAACTACATAAAACAAAAACTGCGGCGCTTTCTTAAAAAACCCTGGTCGAAACCTGTCTCCTAGTGACCAACCGATAAAAAGTTGAGCAATCTTAGAAAGCTCTGGCGGAACAATTGAAAAATGAATTTGATTAATCGTTAAAACCATTGCAACAAACATGGGTCCTAATACCCAAGCATTCGGTATTTTGAAATACTGGGCAATCAAACCGCCTAATGCAGTTAAAACACCCAACCATATCAAGCCGGAAAACGAAAAAGATCTACTTTCAAGGGTTGTAAGATCGATTCCTGCCACGTCAAACAACTCGCAAGCAAATGGTACGGCCAGAACCACTAAAATGACTCTAACAGTATGTGCACTCGCCACCAAGTCTGGTCTGACGCCATAACGTTCAGCCAAGACCGCCATTTCATTTGCACCGCCAATGGCAGAAGAAAACCAGGCAGTTTTAAGATCAACCTGTCCAAAACGATGAAGCAAACAAGTCCCGTAAACTGCAAGCAATAGAGCAAGAAATAAACCTAAAAGCATGGCAAACCAATGGCTTGCAACAACTGCGATCACTTGTGGAGTGAAATAAAGGCCAAGAGTGAGACCAATAACCCATTGACCAAAGTTTCGCAAAGGGGAGGCACTACAGACGGGGACTGCCAACAACCTCAATGCAGCAACAACAAGAAGAGGGCCCAGCGTCCAAGGTAAAGGAATACCGAGATATTGTGCAAAAAATGCTCCGGTTATCGATGCTGTTAGTCCTACTACTAGTTTTAAAAAGATATTCACAACCCAACAACCATAAAAAAATGCGTATTATCAAATGATTGAAAAAATGAACAATCACACTATGCAAATCAAATCAAAACTTCCAAATATTGGCACAACAATATTTACTACCATGAGCAAAATGGCTTCTGATTATCAGGCCATCAATCTTGGTCAAGGATTTCCAGATTTCAATGCTGATCAAGAATTATTAAATTTAGTCACAGAGGCAATGATAGCGGGGCACAATCAATATCCATACATGAGCGGTGTAGCGGAATTACGTCATGTTATTAGTCAGAAGGTCGATGCTTTATATGGTCACAAATATGATCCTGACACAGAAATCACCATTACAAGCGGAGCGACAGAAGCCATCATGGCTGCCGTATTGAGTACGGTAAATAGCGGAGATGAAGTCATTGTCATTGAGCCATGTTATGACTGTTATGTACCCGCTATTAAGTTAGCAGGTGGTAAGCCCGTTTTTGTACAAATGATTCCTCCAACACAACATAAAGAAAATTTTTCTGTAGATTGGAATCAAGTAAAAGAGAGTGTGAATTCAAACACACGAATGTTGATTATTAATTCTCCTCATAATCCAACAGGCGCTGTTTTTACTACTCAAGATCTCGATGCACTAGAAGCCATTGTTTCTGATACAAACATCATTGTTTTATCTGATGAAGTTTATGAACATATTGTTTTTGATGACAATAAACATTTGAGTGTGGCATCAAGACCAAGATTGGCTGAACGATCGTTTGTTATTTCTTCGTTCGGTAAAACAACTCATACAACTGGGTGGAAAATTGGATATTGCTGTGCTCCAGTAGCGCTCACGATAGAATTAAGAAAGGTTCATCAATTTATTGTTTTTACTGTTCCTTCACCATTCCAACATGCTCTTGCTGCATATACTAAAAATTCACAGACTTACTTAACATTGCCAGCGTTTTATCAATCAAAGCGTGATCGTCTTGCTTTAGCCTTGAGAGAAACAAAATTCATACCTTTGAATAGTCCGGGTACTTATTTTTTATTAGCGGATTACAGCAATATTTCAAATTTAAATGAGTCTGAGTTTTCGATTTGGCTTGCTCAAACGCATGGTGTAGTTGTGATTCCAGTTTCTGCTTTTTATGCAAATCCAAACGATCCCTTAGCGAATCATAAGCTTGTCAGATTTTGTTTTGCAAAAAAAGAAAGTACGTTAGACGAAGCAATTGAAAGATTAAAGAAAGTTTAACTTTTATCTATGGTTGATGAGAAGAATTGATTTAAACATGAAGACTTGATGATTGAAACAGCCGCGACAGGTCTTCTTTTTTTGAAAATTTTAGAACTTTACTTTGCTGTATATCTTTTTGTTTATATATAAAGACTAATAGATAAGACACTCTGTGGATAACAGGTATAACTTTAAAAATATGTTTAATATCAATTATTTATGAGATAGTTTTTCTGTGTGTGAGTTCTGTTTGGCATTGTGGAGGAACTTGAACAAGTTTTCTCATTCAGTATTTCAGAGTGGTTGTTCTTATTTCATACACAAAGTGTCCACAATTGCTGAGCCTCTGTTATCCACAGTTAAAAAAGATGAAAAAAATTTGTAACAATTGGAAAACGGGTTAAAAAACAACAAAAACCTACTCAAATGTTAAAAATTACTTATATTTATTTGCCAATACAAAAACGAGAAAAAATTTCTCCCAACAGGTCATCAGGACTCATCTGACCTGTAATGGTGCCTAAAAAATCATGCGCCAAGCGTAATTCTTCTGCAAATAGATCTAAAACTCTGTCGTCTTGTTGAGCATGCATTTCTGCTAATTTCAAATGATGAGACGCTGATTCGAGTGCATCAATATGACGTTGCCTTGCCAACCAAGGAGACTCTTGACCTGGTTGCCATCCAGCAAGATATAGAAGTCGATCTGTTAAAAGTTCAAGACCGTCTCCTGTTTTTGCTGAAATATAAATAACATCCTCTCCTGGGGGAGGAATGGTTTTTAATAAATCTGCTTTATTGAATACAGTGAGCAATGTACTTTTCGGTGATCGGTGAACTGCAATTTTTTCATCTATTGTTTGATTCGATTTTGTGGCATCTTTTAAATTAAGTACGACATCAGCTTTAGAAATTTCTGCCCAGCTACGTTCAATACCGATAGATTCAATTTTGTCAGTTGTATCGCGTAGACCCGCCGTATCAACAACAGTGATAGGTACACCTTGTATATGGATCAATTGAGTGACTTTATCGCGGGTTGTTCCTGCAATGTCTGTCACGATTGCAAGATCCTCACCAGAAAGCGCGTTAAGAAGGCTGGATTTACCTACATTGGGTTCGCCAGCCAGCACGACATGTAAACCTTCTCTAAGAACAAGTCCTTGTTTGGACTGTTTTAAAACGAGATTCAAATTTTCTTGAATTTTGTTTAAACGTTCACGTGCTTGATACTTTTCAAGAAATTCAATTTCCTCTTCAGGAAAATCCAATGTCGCTTCCACCATCATTCGCAATTGAATAATGGATTCTGATAGGGCGTTAATTTTTTTGGAAAAATGTCCGCTGAAAGAAGACATCGCAGCGCGTGCAGCCGTTTCAGAAGAAGCATCGATCAAGTCAGCAATGGCTTCTGCTTGAGCGAGATCAATTTTGTCGTTTAAGAAAGCACGAAGCGTAAACTCACCAGGATCGGCCATACGCAGCCCAAAGGCTGAACCGACATGCAGACATTGCTTCAAAAGAGTTTGCATCACTGCGGGCCCGCCATGGCCTTGCAGCTCTAATACATCTTCTCCAGTATATGAATGTGGTGCAGAAAAAAAGATTGCGATACCTTGATCGATCGGTTCTCCGTGTGAATCAGGAAAAACACAGTAATGAGCGCGTCTTGGCGTCAGATCTTGTTTGAGTAACGCATAAGCAAAGGGCCCCAGTTGGGGCCCAGAGATACGTATGATGCCAACGCCGCCCCGTCCAGGGGCGGTGGCAATCGCAACAATTGGATATTTATTTAGCATGCTTCAAGATTGATCAAACACTAGCGATGCGCGATTGCTGCAGCTGCTGCAATTTGGCGCATGACATACCACTGCTGAGCAATAGAAAGAATATTGTTCACACACCAGTACAAAACCAAACCAGAAGGAAAAAAGAACATCATCGCACCGAAAATCAAAGGCATGAACATCATGACTTTGGCTTGCATGGGATCCGGTGGAGTTGGGTTCAACTTCATTTGTATAAACATCGTTCCCATCATCACAACAGGAAGAATGAAGTAAGGATCTTGCACTGCCAAGTCTTTAATCCACCATATCCAAGGAGCGCCTCGGAGTTCTACGCTCGAACCAAGAACATAGTAAAGAGAAATAAATACAGGAATCTGAACCAAAATTGGTAAACACCCACCCAGAGGATTGATCTTTTCAGTCCGATACATCTCCATCATGGCTGTATTGAGCTTTTGACGGTCGTCGCCAAACTTTTCTTTGAGCGCCTGTAAACGCGGAGCGACCATTTTCATTTTGGCCATTGAGCGATAACTTGCTGCTGAAAGGGGATAAAAAGCCGCTTTAATCAAGATGGTCAATACAACAATCGTCCAGCCCCAATTACCAAGAATGGAATAAATCCATGTCATGAGCGCAAACAAGGGTTTGGCAATGATCGTTAATAAACCATAATCAACAACCAGGTCCAAACCAGGTGCAACTTTTTCAAGATCTTCCTGATCTTGAGGTCCAACCCATAATTTGGCTGGAACACTCAGTTGACCGCCTGGAGCAATTGAACCAACGGGTTCGATACTACGAATTGCAAAAAGATTTTTTTGCAATTCAGTCATCTCATAGTTGCGAGTTTTGCCTTGTGGTGGCACCCAAGCCGTCACGAAATAGTGCTGAACCATTGCAAACCAGCCGTTATCGGCTTCTTTGATGTAGGTTGCTTTTCGTTTTTCAATCTCAGAAAAAGATACCTTTTGGAATTTGTCCTGATCAGAATAAATGGCAGGACCCGTGAAACTGACAGGGCCTGACATAAAGCTTGGTGTGGAATTTTCACTGGCGGCATCTTTGCCATCGCGAGTAATTTGCAAATACACCGAAGGGCTAATAGGCTGAGCCGTCAGGTTTTCAATCTGGTGATCGACGAGAATTTCGTAACTGGAACGTTTCAATGTGAACGTTTTGGTGAGCTTTACTCCACCTGATTCGGAAACAAACTTGATCACTAACTGATCACCGTTAAGTTCGCGATCTGAAGTGGCTAGTGTGTATTGAGCAAGATGTGTCGGGTATAGACTTCCAGCAGGCGCGCCAGTCAGTCCAGACTGGACAACATATACTTGTCCGCCTCGATTGTTAAGCAGGACAAAAGGTTTGTCTTTCTCTTCACGGCTCGGAAAATCAAGAAGATCTGCACGCACAAGCTGTGCGCCTTGAAGATCAAAGCTCAAAGCTAGAACATCTGTTTTAAAACTCACGGTTTGTGGCTCAACCGCAGCAGCCGTTGCAACACCAGGAACATTACTAACCGTACCGGTGGAAATCGCAGGCGTGGCAGGAGTGACGGGAACACCCGCAGGAACGCCTGCAGGAGCAGTTGTAGCTTCTGCAGCAGGTGTTGCGGGTGTAGATGCTGTTGTTGGTGGCTGTCCACTCAACAGGGAGGGGTTCCCTTGGTGAATCTGCCAATTGTTCCACAGCATGAGCAGCGAAAACGAAAAAATCATCAATAAGATGGTGCGTCGGATATCCATTCTTGCCTAAATAAAAAAAGCTCACCAGCGAAGGCTCGCAGTTTAGCGTTAATCAGAGTGCTTGCGTTGTGGTACGGGATCATGACCACCCTGACACCATGGGTGACAGCGTGAAACTCGACGAATCGCCAAGAGCAATCCAAAAAAGGGACCTCTAACTTGAATCGCCTCAATTGCATAATTGGAGCAAGTCGGCGTAAAACGACACCAATGACCGAGCCAAGGGCTAAGCAAATATTGATATGCCTTGATTGGAGCAATCAGTATCGTTTTTAGTAGGTCTATCATCGTCGAGCCCGTAAAAAGTGGGCATCTGCTTCTTGACGAGCAGCCAGTTTGAGTTGGGTGAGCGATAAAGAGGTAATTGGTCTGTGAAGCCGGACAACAAAATCACTGGGCGGCAAATCGTGACGCCTGGCACGAAAAGCTTCCCGAACAACGCGTTTTAAAGCGTTTCTCGTGCTCGCATGATGAGCAAACCTTTTTGCCATGATGAGCCCAAGCCGAGCGCAGGGAATGATGGATGTATCTGAAGATACGGCTGAGTCCGTGACTTGGCGTAAGTGAGCAGTCACTACGAAAAACGCCCCACGGGCAATACGGCGACCCGCGAGGGCCGCAGCAAATTCGGTGGGGCGGTGCAAGCGCGCCGCCGCAGGAAACGTGGCGCGAGACATAACAAAGCAAAGGAGCGATAGAAAAGGTCGTGAACAGTTTCTTCGCAACCAGCCGTATTAGACGGCTAAACGCTTGCGGCCTTTGGCGCGGCGAGCGTTGATGACAGCACGGCCACCACGAGTTTTCATCCGAACACGAAAACCATGCGTGCGCTTGCGGCGGGTGACGGAGGGTTGGTAGGTACGTTTCATGATTAAGGGCCCAACAAAGAGCGAAAAAGTTTAGGAATATCTCGAAAAGCCCTCCATTTCATCAAAAAATACGAGACAAGTCAAATGTTTACCTTCGTCAACTCGTATAAATACGAGTCGCGCCTGTGGATAACCTTGACCGACACAGGGTAGAATCGAGGTTTGATCAGTGAGTCACATGAACGAGTTTTGGCAATCCTGCGTCTCTCATTTAGAGCAGGACTTCCCCCCACAGCAAATCAGCGCATGGATACGTCCGCTGGTACCACTCGCCTTTGATGAAACAAAGGCGCAGTTACGTGTGTCCGCGCCAAATCGATTCAAACTGGATTGGGTAAAAAAGAATTTTGCTCAGCAGATTGAAGCATTCGCTTCAAAATGGTTTGACCAGCCCGTACAAGTTTTGTTTGAATTACCTGCATCCACAGCGGATCGTTCAAAACAACCTTTGGTTAATGGCGCTTTCGCAAGAACGGAAGATCATCGAACGGAGAATGTCAAAGGCGCCAGCCTATCTGGTACGACATACACACAGTCTGGCTTAGATCAGGCGAAGGCGAACAAAGGGTTAGAACCGGCAGGATCAATCAATGAAAATCTTATTGGATCAAACGATCCCGTAAGAACGATGGCATCCATGACGCCAGTTGATGACAAGTCCAGGTTAAATGTTGATTTAACGTTTGACAATTTTGTCACCGGAAAGGCAAACCAGCTTGCAAGAGCTGCGGCATTACAAGTCGCGGAGAATCCTGGTACTTCGTACAACCCACTTTTTTTATATGGCGGGGTGGGATTAGGAAAAACACATCTGATTCATGCAATTGGGAATGCTATGGTGGCTGCGGGCCACGGTGTGCGAGTTCGATATGTGCATGCGGACCAATATGTTTCTGATGTGGTGAAAGCATATCAACGCAAAGCATTTGATGACTTCAAGCGTTATTACCATTCGTTAGATTTGTTGCTAATTGATGATATCCAGTTTTTTTCCGGCAAAAATCGAACGCAAGAAGAGTTTTTCTATGCTTTTGAAGCGATGGTGGCGCAACGCAAGCAAATCATCATTACCAGCGATACCTACCCAAAAGAATTGGCAGGGATTGATAGCCGTTTGATTTCACGTTTTGATTCAGGTCTGACTGTGGCGATTGAGCCACCTGAGCTGGAAATGCGTGTTGCCATCTTGTTGCGTAAAGCCGAGCAAGAAGGGCTGACCATGCCCGAGGAAGTCGCGTTTTTTATTGCCAAACATTTAAGAAGCAACGTCCGGGAATTAGAGGGTGCGCTGAAAAAAGTAGTGGCTTACGCACGCTTTCACGGACGAGATGTCGCAAACGTCGATATTTGTAAAGACGCGCTCAAAGATTTGTTATCCGTTTCAAGCGGGCAAGTAACAGTTGAAAATATTCAAAAAACGGTGGCAGATTTTTACAAAATCAAAGTCGCTGACATGTACTCAAAACGCCGACCCGCCAACATTGCGATGCCGCGTCAGGTTGCGATGTATTTAGCAAAAGAACTGACGCAAAAGAGCTTACCGGACATTGGAGATATGTTTGGTGGGCGAGATCACACGACTGTTTTACACGCTGTCAGAAAAATTGCCGATTTGCGTGCCAAACAAGCAGACCTTAACCATACGCTGCATGTGCTCGAACAAACTCTAAAGGGATAATTCATGCAACTTGTACAAACCCCACGTGACGCGCTTTTAAAGCCGTTATCGACCGTCGCCGGAATCGTAGAACGCAGACATACGTTGCCAATACTGGCAAACATTTTGCTGAAAAAAGAGGCAGATCGGGTTTCATTCATTGCGACAGATCTCGAGGTTCAGATAACGACACATGCGGATTTCGGCGTAGGTCAAGATACGGAGTCGCTCACGGTCGCGGCACGGAAATTTGTGGATATTTTGCGCGCGCTGCCTGACACAGGAGATGTGAAGCTGTCGACCGCAAGTGGCAAACTCGCGATTCAATCAGGTAAAAGCCGATTTTCATTACAGACGCTCGCCGCGACAGAATTTCCGACCATGACCCAGCCAGATCGCTGGGACGTGTCTCTCACCATGTCGCGTAAAACATTGAAGCACCTTTTCAATATGGTGCACTTTGCAATGGCGCAACAAGACATACGTTATTACTTGAATGGCATGTTGATGGTGTTTGAACCAGGCATGTTAAGAGCGGTTGCGACAGACGGACATCGTTTGGCACACAGCTCCACCCCAGTTGAGGGTGTATCAGTCAAACACGAAGTCATCGTGCCACGCAAAACAGTTCTTGAAATGCAGCGGTTGCTGGACGATAGCGAAGAGCCCGTGACAGTTGACGTTGCGGCGGGACAAATTCGATTCTCTTTCGGACATGTTGAATTAGTGTCCAAACTCGTGGAAGGAAAGTTTCCGGATTTCAACCGTGTGATCCCAACAAACTATACACGTCACTTCGATGTCTCTCGCGAAGTGTTGCAGGGTAGTTTGCAGCGCGCAGCTATTTTGACAACGGATAAATTCCGTAGCGTCAGATTGCAACTGGGACAGCATCTGCTCAAGATTTCTTCCACCAACGCCGAGCAAGAAGAGGCGCAAGAGGAAATTGATATTGATTATGGTCACGAAGCTCTGGACGTTGGTTTCAACGTGAGCTATTTGCTGGATTTTCTGGCCAACGTCAAAGCAGAAACGATTCGCTGGTCCATCATGCCCGATGCGAACGCTTCAGCCCTTATTACTTTGCCCGATGACGAATCATTCAAATATGTCGTCATGCCAATGCGGATCTAAATATGTCAGATAACAATCAACAAGCGGATCAAACACCCGAAGATCTTGACGCCTATGGCGCGGACTCGATCAAGATGCTCAAAGGCCTGGAGGCTGTGCGCAAGCGTCCCGGCATGTACATCGGCGATACGTCCGACGGAACAGGTTTGCATCACATGGTGTTCGAGGTCGTCGATAATGCGATCGACGAAGCTTTGGCGGGACATTGTGATGACATCGTGGTGACGATCCATGGAGATAACTCCATTTCAGTCACGGATAACGGCCGAGGAATTCCAACGGATATCCACAAGGATGACGAGTTTGGACGCAGCGCAGCTGAAATCGTACTGACTGAATTGCATGCCGGCGGCAAGTTTGACCAAAACTCTTATAAAGTTTCTGGTGGTTTGCACGGTGTGGGTGTTTCTTGCGTGAATGCGTTGTCTTCCTGGCTGAGACTGACGATTCGTCGTAATGGACAAGTGCATGAAATGGAGTTTCGTCAGGGCGAACGTGTTCAGCCTTTGACGGTCACGGGCAAAACAGAAAAGCGTGGAACGGAAGTTCACTTTCTGGCTGACACAACAATTTTCAATAACGTTGAGTATCACTACGAGATTTTATCCAAGCGTCTGCGTGAACTTTCGTTCTTGAATAATGGCGTCAAAATCAGGCTGGTGGATCAGCGTCAGGGCAAAGAAGAAAACTTTGCCTTTTCGGGTGGTGTGAAAGGCTTTGTCGAATACATCAACCGTACAAAAACGGTCTTGCATCCGAATGTGTTTTCAGTCAGCACCGAATCCAATGCTGGCGGAACACTCGTGGGTGTCGATGTTGCCATGCAATGGAACGATGGCTATAACGAACAGGTTTTATGTTTTACCAACAACATTCCTCAACGGGATGGTGGTACGCACTTGACGGGTTTGCGCGCCGCGATGACGCGTATTTTGAATAAATATATTGCGGACAATGAATTAGCCAAGCGCGCCAAAGTCGAAACAACCGGCGATGACATGCGTGAAGGGTTGACCTGCGTCTTGTCAGTCAAGGTCCCTGAACCAAAATTCAGTAGTCAGACAAAAGACAAGCTTGTTTCAAGCGAAGTGCGGCCTGCTGTGGAAGAGGCAGTCGCGCGCACGCTCGAGACGTGGCTGCTTGAAAATCCGATCGACGCTAAAGCGCTCTGCGCAAAAGTTGTTGAGGCTGCGCGCGCGCGCGAAGCGGCCCGTAAGGCGCGTGAAATGACGCGTCGTAAAAGTGTCCTTGAAGGCGCAGGTTTGCCAGGCAAGCTCGCAGACTGTCAGGAAAAAGACCCGGCTTTGTGCGAACTGTATATCGTCGAGGGAGACTCTGCAGGGGGCTCGGCCAAGCAGGGTCGCGACCGGAAATTTCAGGCGATCTTGCCACTACGTGGCAAGGTGTTGAACGTTGAAAAAGCGCGCTTTGACAAGCTCATCGCGAGTGAACAAATCACGACACTCATCACCGCACTGGGTACGAGTATTGGTCCGGATTTCAATGTTGAAAAACTGCGATATCACCGCATCATCATCATGACCGACGCGGACGTGGACGGCGCGCACATTCGCACGTTGCTGTTGACATTGCTCTATCGTCAGATGCCCGAGCTGGTCGAGCGTGGTTATATTTACATTGCCCAGCCACCACTCTACAAAGTCAAGTCCGGGAAAGATGAGCGATACCTCAAAGACGAGGTAGAAGAGTCTAGCTACATGTTGCAAGTTTCACTCAAGGATGCTTCGCTCGTGCCACGTACTGGCGCTGATCCCATTTCAGGAGATGCTTTGGCTGAGCTCGCCAAACAGTACGTGATGGCCGATGGAGTGATTGCAAGATTGAGTCGATTTATGGATGAGTCGACACTTTCCGCAATTGTTGGCGGCGCGACGGTAGAGCTCGACACAGCAGAAAACGCCGCGGCATCAGCCAAGCGTTTACAAGCTGCTCTCGAAGACCCATTGCTCCCTCATCAGGTTGATGTTGTTTCTGAATACCATCAGGGCTCGGAAAGATTCCGTTTAATCGTACGGCGCAAACATCACGGCAATGTTCGCGTAACGGTTCTTGACCCGGACTTTGTGAACGGGGCGGATTACGCTGTTTTGGCGCGAGCGGCTGCGACCTTCCAAGGTCTTGTCGGTAAAGGTGCTGTCGTGGCTCGTGGAGAAGGTGAAAAGCGTAAGGAATCCATGGTTGCGGATTTCCGTGAAGCGATGCAATGGTTGCGTAGCGAAGCCGATCGCAACGTGAGCAAGCAACGTTACAAAGGCTTGGGTGAAATGAATCCGGAGCAATTGTGGGAAACAACGATGGATCCTAAGGTTCGTCGTTTATTGCGCGTGCAAATTGAAGACGCAATTGCAGCCGATGAGATTTTCACGACGCTCATGGGTGACAACGTCGAGCCTCGACGCGCTTTCATCGAGACGCATGCGTTGCAAGCGGCCAATCTGGATGTGTAAATAGTTTTGTAATAAGGTTGTTTGTGATGACGATTTCAAGTTTTTTGTGCCCGACGACTATTTTTATGGGCGAGGGGTCATATCAAAAAATCTCTGAAATCGTCCGCAAGCTTCAGTGCCGCCGAGTGTTTATCGCGCTTGATGGTGCGTTAGTTTCCAGCGATTTTTTCGCTCAAATCAAACGACTGTTGGCTGATGAGAGTGTTGAAATCTCAATTTATACGGAAATCGAGCCTGATCCAAGTGCGCACACCGTAGAGAAAGCTTTTGAGGTGTGTCAGGCTCATCAAGCAACGGTATTGCTAGCAATCGGCGGTGGCAGCACAATAGACGTCGCCAAAGCGGTGGGTATTTTGGCCACTAACGGCGGACGTATCCATGACTATGAGGGAATTGAGAAGTTTTCCACCCCTCCTCTACCGTTGATCGCGATTCCAACCACAGCGGGTACGGGCTCTGAAGTTTCGGGATCATGTGTGATCTCCGATACTGAGAAAAATCTCAAAATGTCGATTCGTCATGCGGCGCTCAATCCCGCCGCGTTTGCGATTCTGGATCCCTTGGCCTTGCGGACCGTACCGGGACATGTTGCGGCACATTCCGGAATCGATGCGTTTGTTCACGCGTTCGAGTCTTATATTTCGCGCCAGTCGAATCTGATGACTGACGCGATTAATTTGCAGGCAATTGAATTATTGGCCGGCAATATCAGGCAGTTTGTCGCCAATCGTGAAAATCTCGACGCGGGTTTAAATATGTTGGTGGGTTCTGCCCTGGCGGGCATTACCTTTGGACAAACAGGTCTGGGCAATGTGCACTGTATGGCGCGGTTTGTGGGCGCTCGTTTTCATTTGTCGCACGGCCTGTCCAATGCGGTGTGTTTACCGCATGTCGCACAATTCAATTTGGCTGCTTGCCCCGAGAAATATGCGCGCGTCGCATTGGCAATGGGGCGCCCTGTACAGCAATGGCCTGTGCTCGATGCGGCACAAGCCGCTGTCGAGGCTATTCGTAAAATGTGCGAGGATCTTGGCATTCCTTCCAGATTGCGGGATGTCGGAGCGACACCTGAGACCTTTGAAGAGATGTCAGAGCAATGCCTGGCTGCAAATTACAACCGCTGGAATCCTCGACAGACAACAGTGGCGGATTTCCGCGCGCTGTTTGAGCGGGCGTATTAGGGATGAGCCCAGGCTTTTAATGCCTTTACCAGCCAGAACCCGCTTCCCACATGACGGGAACTTGCTGGGCTTGGGCTCGCTTGAGCAAGTCTAAAAGAGGAAAAGAGCGCTGCCTTAGGCCGACGGGTAGAGAAAGCGCATCCTTGGGGTGGTCCGTTTCCTGATCATCGTCCTGAGTTTGTCGGGGTTCCGCGGCAATTGCTTGTTCAAGACGTGCAATGGCGTCCTGAAGATGCTCTGGCATGAAAACGCCTCTAGACATCAAGTCCTTGTCGTCGGTTTTGCCGATGATTTTTAACAATGGTTTGGCGTGTTGTGCCAGCATTAAAATATCCGCACCGGCTTTACTGCTGAATGTGACAAGCATGATGATCTCTCTTTGGTTGCTTAGGCATAGCTTAATTCAGGCTATGATTTAAGTCTTCCTATTGTTACTGCCTACGCCCATGCTCCTCGAGCAACAAAACACCCTAATTTCCTGTATCCATCGCGCAGTGGCCGCTGTCTTGCCAGAAGCAACGCCAACAGTTTTGCTGGAGCGCCCCAAAGTTGCCGCACATGGTGATTTGGCGACCAATGTTGCCATGCAGCTGGCGAAGCCCGCCAAGCGTAATCCACGTGAACTCGCTCAGGCGATTTTGGATGTGTTGTTGAATGATCCGCAGGCGCGCACGCTGATTGATCAGGCTGAACTTGCAGGACCCGGTTTTATCAATTTCCGGTTGACGCATGCTGCCCGTACCGCGGTCATGGATTTGATTGTTCAGCAGGGCGAGGCGTTTGGTCGCGCTCCGCGTAAAGCGCAAAAAGTATTAGTCGAATTTGTATCGGCCAATCCGACGGGTCCCTTGCATGTCGGTCACGCCAGGCAAGCAGCACTCGGTGATGCGCTGTGTCGCTTGTTTGATGCGAGCGGATTTGAGGTGAGCCGTGAGTTCTACTACAACGATGCCGGTAACCAAATTCAGAATCTAGCGATTAGTGTGCAAGCGCGTGCACAGGGTATCGACCCGGATTCCGATCATTATCCAGCGGATGGTTATCGGGGCGACTACATTGTTGATATCGCGCGTGACTTTGTTGCCAAAGCAACAGTCAGCGCCAGCGATGCAGAGCCTGTATTGGCGAATGGTGATTTGAATGACCTCGACAATATTCGCCGTTTCGCAGTGACATATTTACGACGCGAACAAGATCTCGACTTGCAAGCATTTGGTTTGGCGTTTGATCATTATTATCTAGAGAGCTCACTCTATACCTCTGGTCGTGTTGAAGACACCGTCAATAAGTTGATTGCAAGTGGACATACCTATGAAAGCGAGGGCGCGTTATGGTTGCGCACAACCGAGCTTGGAACGGGTGACGACAAAGACCGTGTGATGCGAAAGTCAGAAGGTGGTTACACCTATTTTGTACCTGACGTTGCTTATCATGTCACCAAATGGCAGAGAGGATTTACGCGCGCGATCAATATCCAGGGTAGTGATCATCATGGCACGGTTGCGCGCGTACGCGCGGGTTTGCAAGCGTTATCGATGGGCATACCCGCGGATTATCCGGCATATGTTTTGCACAAGATGGTCAAAGTTGTGCGCGGTGGAGAAGAAGTCAAAATTTCCAAGCGTGCCGGCAGTTATGTCACATTACGCGACTTGATTGAATGGGTGGGGCGCGACGCGGTTCGTTTCTTTTTGATCCAACGCCGTGCCGACACGGAGTTTGTTTTTGATGTGGATCTGGCGCGCTCGCAGAGCGAAGAAAACCCGGTCTATTACATCCAGTACGCGCATGCCAGGATTTGTTCTATGCTGGCAACGGCTGGTTTAAGCGCTGCCGAATTGCATGCGGCTCCAGTGAATTTACTCACTTCACCTACGGAGCTGGCCTTGATGCAAAGGCTTGCAGAGTTTCCAGCACTAGTGACTGAGGCGGCGGCTGAGTTGTCTCCGCACTTGGTTGCGTTCTGGTTGAGAGATTGCGCTTCTGATTTTCATGCCTGGTATAACGCCGAGCGCGTGTTGGTTGATGATGTCGCGCTTAAGCACGCACGTTTGCGACTGGCAGACGCGACACGCCAAGTCATCGCCAATGGCCTGGAATTACTGGGTGTATCGGCTCCGGAACGGATGTAAGATCACCAAATGGCAAAACGTAAATCATCCGGTGGTAGCACGATGTACGGCGTCCTGGCGGGCTTGTTGATCGGTCTGGGATTGGCCGCAGGCGTCGCATATTACGTCATCAAGGCGCCAATGCCTTTCATGGATAAGGCGAGCCGGTCACCTGATGAGCAGGTGAGGCCTGATCCTCGCAATGCCCCCGATCCTAACGCTGCTTTGGGTGGTCGTGATACCGGTCCGGTCACTGCCCCAAGTGCGCCTGACCAACCCACAGGCCAGGCCGGCATGGCGGTTACGGGTCAAGCTGGGCAGCCCGCATCAGGTGCAGCCAAGCAAAATGGCGATGCCTTGGGTTCTCTGATCGCAACCTTGACACCAGCACCTAGTGCCGGTTCACGTGCCTCGCAAGGAGCTTCTGGCTCGACATCGACAGCGAGCCGGTCAGAGGCAGGATCAGCGACCGTGGGTCCAACAGGATCGGCGAGCACCGCTGCGACAACTCCGCCCAAATCTAGCGGTCCTTATTATTTGCAGGTTGGTTCTTTCAGGGTTTTAGAGGATGCCGAGGCGTTGCGTGCCAAAATTCTCCTGATGGGGATGCCTGTTGAGATTCAGCGTGCTGAAGTCAATGGTTTGCAGGTCAACCGTGTGCGTGTGGGGCCGTTCGAACGAATCGACGACATGAATCAGACCCGCATCCGTCTGGGTCAGGAAAAAATACCCACTGCGGTTGTTCGGCAGTAAACCAATTTTGTCACTTAGGACGAATCACTATGACACAAAATATATTTTCACGTCTCGCACTGATTATTTTTGCGATGGGCGCGATGTTTTTTTCAACGGCCGGTTTTTCGCAAAACGCGCCTGCTGCAAAAGGTAAATTCATTGAGCTTACGCCAGCTCAACCAACAGAGCCAGGCAAGATCGAGGTGTTGGAATTTTTCTCTTATGGCTGCGGACACTGTGCAGCGATTGAACCGCTGTTGGAAAAATGGATCAAAGCACAATCTGCAGATGTCGTGGTGAGAGGTGTGCCTGTAGCATTCAATGCCAGTATGAAGCCGTTGCAGCGTCTGTATTATGCGCTCGAGGCGCTGAATCGCATGGACTTGCATCCGAAAGTGTTCCAGGCGATCCATCAGGAAAAAAAGCGCTTATTTACCAAAGCAGAAATTAAAAGCTGGATCGCGACTCAGGGTGTAGATCCTGAAAAGTTTGATGCGGCATTTGAGTCGTTTGGGGTGTCTTCCAAGACAGGTCGCGCGGACCAGCTCGTGACGGCTTATCGTATTCAAGGGACCCCGACAGTTTCCGTGGCTGGGCGGTTTGTGACCTCGCCTTCAGAGGCGGGTGGTTATCAACAAACCCTGGATGTCGCGAGTGAGTTGATCCGTCAGGTGAGAGGCAAATAATTTAATACGCTTATTGATCTAACGCTGATTAAAGAAAGCCCGCTGCGCAAACAGCGGGCTTTGTTCTTATGTTCCACGCATAATGTAAAACGTATGAACGTGCGCGTATTTGTCGCGGTGAAGTTTAGCTTCTTGGTAGAGATCTGAATCGTAAAACGCCAAAGCGTCTTCGTAATGGTCAAATTCCAGCAAGACGCGCCGACGTTGATCATCGGGGCCGTTCTTGACCGTGACCTCGCCACCCCGCATCACAAAACGACCGTTAAACGCAGCAACAGCGGCGGTTGATCGGGGTTGGTAGTGTGCTTTGAAATTGTCCATGTCATGGACCTCAAGCTCAACAAAAACATAGCCCTTATCTTTAGACATCAAAGACTCCTCGTTATTTTTTGATTTTGGCTAACGCTTGCTTCAAGTCGGCGATCAAGTCGTCGACAGACTCAAGCCCAATATGCAAACGAATCAGAGCGTGTTCGTGATGTTTCCAGTATTGATGTGAGGACAAGGTGCCGGGTTCGACCCATTGCACCAGACTTTCAAACCCACCCCAGGAAAAACCAATACCAAAGAGTTCGAGCGCATCGACAAAAGGTTTGGCCGCTTCTGGTGTGCAATTAAGCTCAATAGACAACATGCCATTGGAGCCCGTGCAGTCACGTTGCCATAGAGAATGGCCCGCGTCTTTATGCCATGCAGGATGATAGATTTGTAATACCTCTGGCTGCGCGTCCAGAAACTTGCAGACCTCGAGGGCGTTTCGGGCGTGCTGAGGCATGCGAACGGCCATCGTTTTCACGCCGCGCAACGCGAGCCAAGCATCATCGGCGCTGACGGAGTTGCCCATCGCGTATTGTGCGGAATGAATGCGGGCGGCAAGCTTTTGATCTTTGATGACAACAGCACCGAGCATGACATCGGAGTGTCCGGAGATGTATTTCGTGCCAGCCACGATAGAGACGTCTGCACCGAGCATCAGCGGTCGGTAGATGTACCCAGAACCCCATGTGTTGTCGGTCGCGAGGATCAAGCCATGGGCCTTGGCCTGCGAGGCGAGCGCGGGCATGTCCAGCATTTCGTACAACAACGACCCAGGTGACTCAACGTAGATCATTTTTGTATTGGGTTGAACCAGTTGCGCAATATCGTCGCGTTCTGCGGAAAAGTAGGTCACGGAAATACCAAAACCCTGGAGCAGTGCACGATCGAGATTTCGAACGGGGCCATAGACGCAGTCAGATACGAGCACATGGTCGCCGGTTTTCAACAGACCCAGAAAAGCGATGTTGATGGCGGCCATGCCGGAGGGCGCGAGTACGCAATAACTGCCACCCTCGAGTTGCATGAATACATCTTCGAGTGCGCGGTGTGTGTCCATACCCGAGCGACCATACGTAATGGCCCGCTCTCCAGCCAAACGACGCGTCATGGCGCGATCAAGTGCGGCCAGGTTTTCAAAGCGGACCGTGCTGGTGCGCATGGAGGGCAGACTGACCGGCGCCGTGCCTGTCTCGGGGTCGAAGGGGGCGCTACCGATATGGAGGAGTCGGGTATCAAGGTGATGTGTAGTCAAGACGCGTCCTTTATGTTCTGACGAAACGGATAATGCCATCTGCGCAAAGTTCACGAGAAAGCTTGCCCTCGAAATATAGAGCATGTAAATGCGCGATAGCTTCGCCCATTGCGAATGTCGTTTGATGCAAGTCTAGCTTACGCTTGAAAAGAACGGGCAAGATATCGGTTGTCGATTGAGGTGTGACACAGGCTTCTAGGACTTCGGCGAGTCGTTCGGCATGATGCTCGTGTTGCTGGGCGATGCGTTCGTGCAAACCCCTGAAGGGTTTGCCGTGCGAGGGCAGAATCAGCGTGTCGGCTGGAAGATGTTTAAAGTTGTCCAGTGAGTTTAGATAAAGTGGTAGCGGGTTGCCCAGTGGTTCGTAGTCGAAGACACTGACATTGGTTGAAATGCGCGGGAGCACCATGTCACCAGAAATCAGGACATTCTTATCCGGGCAGAAAAGTGAAATGTGCTCAGGCGCGTGTCCGTATCCTACGATGGCTTGCCAGTCGTGTCCGCCGATCTTTAGTGTTTGTCCATCAAGAATGCGCGCGTATGAGGGGGGCATTTCGGGTACTAAGCTGGGGTAGTAGGATGCGCGGGCACGAATTTGCTCCAATGCTTCGGGATCCGTCATGCCGTGACTGCCCAGATGTTGAGCCGCACGCTCTCCTCCTGTGCCACCATTGCTTTGTCCCATGGACCAGAGCTTGGCGGTTGTATAGTCTGTCATGCTCATGGTGAGTGGGACATCCCACTTTTTGCAAAGCCAACTTGCCAGGCCGACGTGATCAGGGTGCATGTGTGTCACGACGACGCGCAACACAGGCAAGCCCTCCAGTTGCGTTGCAAAGATCTCTTCCCAGAGCGTCTTGACCTCGTCTCGGCTGATGCCACAGTCGACAATAGTCCAGCCTTCTTTGCCATCGATTTTGTCGCGTAAAAGCCAGAGATTGATATGGTCAAGCGCAAAGGGTAATGGCATGCGGATCCAGCGCACACCCGGTGCGAGCTCCATGGTTTTGCCGGGACCGGGCATAGTGTCTGCAAACGGATATTGCAGCTGATGCTCGAGTGGGTTCATGTTTTGATATCTCCAAGCTTGACGGTTTCTTCAAGCCATCATAATTTACGTTTACGTAAACTGCTATCGCAAACACCATGACCCCACCGACCTGGACGATTTCGGATTTGTCTAAAGAGTTTGACATTACGCCGCGTACGATTCGGTTTTATGAGGATCACGGCATCCTGAATCCGGCACGGGAGGGAAATAAGCGCATTTATGTGGCGCGTGACCGCACCCGACTCAAGCTCGCGTTGCGGGGTAAAAGACTGGGATTCACGCTTTCAGCGATCCGCGAGTTGGTGGATATGTACGAAGGACCGAGAGATACAGTACCTCAGCTTAAGCATTACTTGTCGGTCCTGGAGAGTCAGCGGGCGAGTCTCGAGCAGCAGCGCGTGGATCTAGAGGAGACATTGGCCGAAATTGTGCAGCAGCAGCGGCAATGTGAGGCATTGCTTAAGGCTAAAAAGTGATTGTCTGAGCACGTTGCATTATATTAGTATTGACGTTTACGTAAACGTCAATTTAATCTTCAATACAAGCGTCAATGCAAACGTAAACTTAATGAGAGCACAGAGATGCCAATTATCGAGTCGAAAATCAATGGTCGATCGGCCGAGTTTGCGAACAATGCCAGTGCGATGCGTGAAAAGGTATTCGAACTCAAGGCAGTGCTGGAAAAAATTGCGCAAGGTGGTCCAGAGGCCGCGCGGCAAAAACATATTGCAAGAGGAAAGTTACTGCCACGCGAGCGTGTCGAGCAATTGCTGGACCCGGGCACGCCTTTTTTGGAGCTTTCTGCGCTTGCGGCATATGGCATGTATGACGACGATGCACCCGGTGCGGGCATCATTACAGGCATAGGACGCGTCTCGGGCATAGAGTGTGTGATTGTATGCAACGACGCGACGGTAAAAGGGGGTACGTATTACCCGATGACCGTCAAAAAACATCTTCGTGCCCAAGAGATCGCGGCACAAAATCACTTGCCATGCATTTACCTCGTGGACTCGGGAGGCGCAAACCTGCCACAACAAGAGGATGTCTTTGCGGATCGTGAGCACTTCGGGCGGATATTTTTTAATCAAGCCAACATGTCGGCTCAAGGCATCGCACAAATCGCAGTCGTCATGGGCTCATGCACGGCGGGCGGTGCCTATGTACCTGCAATGAGCGACGAGTCCATCATTGTCCGCGAACAGGGGACAATATTTTTAGGTGGCCCACCGCTTGTGAAGGCTGCAACGGGCGAACAGGTCTCGGCCGAAGACTTGGGTGGCGGAGATGTCCATACAAGGTTGTCTGGTGTGGCAGATCATTTGGCCAACAACGATCATCATGCCTTACAACTCGCGCGCAAAGCAGTGAGTCATCTGAATCGAAAAAAACCGCAACAGTTAGCATTGCGAGAAACGCGAGAGCCTCTCTACGATCCGGAAGAGCTCAATGGCATCGTACCCGCGGATACACGTAAATCCTATGATGTCAGGGAGATCATTGCGCGATTGGTGGATGGTTCGGAGTTTGATGAGTTTAAAGCGCGTTATGGCACAACATTGGTAACAGGATTTGCGCATCTCCAAGGCATGCCTGTTGGAATCATTGCAAACAACGGCATTCTTTTTTCAGAGTCGGCGCAAAAGGGTGCGCATTTCATAGAACTTTGTGCGCAAAGAAAAATTCCGCTTATTTTCTTGCAAAATATCACAGGTTTTATGGTGGGTCGTAAATACGAAAATGAAGGAATCGCTCGCCATGGAGCCAAACTTGTCACGGCAGTCGCGACAGCTGCGGTACCGAAATTCACAGTCATTATTGGTGGATCTTTTGGTGCGGGAAATTATGGAATGTGCGGCCGAGCGTATTCACCAAGATTTCTCTTTATGTGGCCTAACGCCCGGATCTCGGTCATGGGAGGCGAACAGGCAGCCAGCGTCTTGGCGACGATACGGCGAGATGGTGTGGAGGCGAAAGGAGGCGTGTGGACTTCCGAGCAAGAGCAGGCCTTCAAAGCACCGATACTTGAGCAGTTCGAAAGAGAAGGACATCCTTTCTACGCCAGCGCAAGGCTCTGGGATGATGGTGTGATTCAGCCCTCGGACACACGTAGAATTTTAGGACTCAGCTTGTCAGCGGCGCTCAATGCTGTGATCCCGGATACACGTTTCGGCGTGTTTCGTATGTAACGGCTTGAACAGGAATATAAAGTGTTTAAAACAATACTGATCGCCAATCGCGGTGAAATAGCCTGTCGAGTCGCAGCGACTGCACGCAAGCTTGGCATGAAGACCATCGCCGTCTATTCGGATGCTGATGCGAATGCAAAACATGTGACGAGTTGTGACGTCGCAGTTCGAATTGGTGAAGCGAGTGTTCAGCAAAGTTATCTGAAGGGCGAGACAATCCTTGAGGTTGCGCAACGATTTGGTGCGCAGGCGATTCATCCAGGATATGGATTTTTGTCTGAGAACGAGACATTTGCGCAGGCATGTACGCATGCTGGCGTCACGTTTATCGGACCACCTGCATCCGCGATTGCAGCAATGGGAAGTAAGTCGGCAGCAAAAAATCTGATGGCACAAGCCGGAGTCCCACTTGTACCTGGTTATCACGGAGAGAATCAGGAGCCTGCATTTTTACAGCAGCAGGCGGATGCGATCGGATATCCCGTATTGATTAAAGCGAGCGCAGGTGGAGGAGGAAAAGGGATGCGCGTCGTGGAGTCTCCCGAGGACTTCAGTGCTGCGCTGCTTTCGTGTCAGAGAGAAGCAAGCGCGAGCTTTGGTGACGAGCGTGTCTTGATCGAGCGTTATTTGCAAAAACCGAGACATATTGAAATTCAAGTCTTTGCCGATACTCAAGGCAATTGCATTTATTTATTTGAAAGAGATTGTTCCATTCAGCGTCGACATCAAAAGGTGATCGAAGAAGCACCTGCGCCAAACATGGATCCAGAGATGCGACGCGCGATGGGCGAGGCCGCGGTGGCGGCTGCTCAAGCGGTGGGGTATGTGGGTGCGGGGACGGTTGAATTTATCGTCGAGCCTGATGGTCGGTTTTATTTCATGGAGATGAATACGCGCTTGCAAGTTGAACATCCCGTAACTGAAATGATTACCGGGATTGATCTGGTGGAGTGGCAGCTGCTGATCGCCGCTGGCGAGCGATTGCCATTGACGCAAGAGCAACTTCCAATGTCGGGCCATTCGATTGAGGCGCGGCTCTATGCGGAAAATGCAGAGAATGGGTTTTTGCCTTCAGTGGGTCGTCTCTCGCATCTGCAATTACCCGAGCATGTTGAGTTTACGAACGGGAATATCCGCGTGGATGGGGGGGTGCGCTGTGGCGATGAGATCACTCCTTATTATGATCCGATGATCGCGAAACTCATTGTGTGGGGCGCTACGCGCGAGCAAGCACGATTCCGTATGCAGCAGGCACTCGCAGAAACGCAAATTGCGGGGGTGCACACAAACGTCAATTTTCTTTCCAGACTGATTGCAGACGATTCGTTTGCGCAAGCAGATCTTGATACCGGTTTTATCGAGAGAAGGCGCGACACAATGTTTCCGTTCGGCCAAACCCGATCTGATCATGTATGGGCTGCTGCGGTGTTGGCGGTCTTGTCTGAGGAGTCCTTCAGCGCGGCATTGCAGCCATCCAGACCGCGTGCTTCAGTCGACCCGTGGGCCATTCAGGATGGGTGGCGGCTAAGCGGGGTATATCGCCGTCAATTTATCTGGTTGGATGGTGATACACGTACACAGGTTTTTTACATATGCGACACGGGTAAGGAAAGACTTGAATTCGAAGGATACTCAAGCGATCTGTCGTGGACAAGCCAGCGTATGCCAAGTGGCGCATGCCAGCTGACATATGTCCTCAACGGCGTGCGTCGAACGGCCACTGTTCAGAAGCAGGGTGAGCGTATCGATGTGTTTGTGGATGGCACGCATACGGTGCTCTGCTTACAAGACCCCCTTAGGCAGGCCTTGCAGGGCGAGTCGCATCAAACCGGAGGCCTGACGGCACCCATGCCAGGGAAAATAATTGCTGTGCACGTGAAAGCAGGTCAGAAAGTGAAACAGGGCGATGCATTGTTAGTGATGGAAGCCATGAAGATGGAGCATGCAGTCATCGCCCCTCACGAGGGTGTCGTCAAAGAGGTGTTTTTTAGCGTGGGCGAGCAAGTCAGCGAGGGTGTGGCGCTTATTGGGTTGGAGTAAGGTGCAAATTTGTTGCAGTTAATTACAATCAATCAGCAAAAGTACCAGTTAAACTGACAACGTTGTCGTCCGATTATCTAATCAGGGAGTAACGCGATGTTCTTAAAATCTCTAGCCAAAGTTTTAGGTGCTGTGGCACTTGTAGCGACCGTTGCAGCGCCAGCCCAGGCCCAGCAGTTTTTCCGTATTGGTACCGGCGGCACAGCAGGTACTTACTACCCAGTGGGGGGAATGATCGCCAATCTTGTGACCCAGCCCGGAAAACTGATCGCTTCTGCGGTGGCCAGCAACGGTTCCGTTGCAAACGTGAACGGTATTATGGGTGGCTCACTTGAGTCGGGTTTCAGTCAGTCGGATGTCGCGTACTGGGCGTATTCTGGAACGGGTACGTTTGCCGGAAAACCCAAGGCCACGGATTTGCGACTGATCGCAACGCTCTATCCTGAAAGTATCCATCTTGTCGCCCGTAAAGGTTCAGGGATCAAGTCTGTCGCCGATCTGCGTGGCAAGCGTGTGTCCATGGATGAACCAGGTTCTGGCACATTGGTCGATGTGCGTTTGATTATGGGCGCTTTTGGCATGACCGACAAAGATGTCAAAGCCGAATATATGAAGCCCAATCAGGCGGGTGAAAAATTGAAAGACGGCGGTTTGGACGCTTTCTTCATCGTGGCAGGTGCTCCTGTGGCAGCAGTCGCTGAGCTTGTCTCCAGTGGCGCGGGTGTTGAGCTGGTGCCGATCGCAGGCCCAGAGATCGATAAGTTGCGCGAATCGCAGCGCTTTTTTACGCCTGACGTGATCCCCGCAGGTACGTATCAGGGCGTGGGTGAAGTCAAGACTATCGCTGTGAATGCTCAGTGGATTACCTCTGCCAAGCAACCCGAAGCTGTCGTGTATGAGATCGTGAAAGCAGTCTACTCAGATGCCGCACAAAAGGCTCTGGCAGCCGGTCACTCCAAAGGCAAGCTGATTACTCTTTCCAATGCTGTGATGGGCGCTGGTATTCCCTTCCATCCAGGTGCGGAAAAGTTTTATAAAGAAAAAGGTTTGTTGAAGTAAAGGCCACGGCGTCATGAGCCCGATACTCGCGACGCCCACGGTTGAGTATGGAGTGCTGAAGGCGGTGAGCGCGAAAGCGAAGCACCGCCTTTATTTTTGATCAAAGTGATCATTCGTTTATGAAGAGTCTGCTATGCAAATCGATGAAGTGAAAGCCCAGGCACTGACGGAAAAATATGACCCGGAGATACGTTTTCGGCCCCTTGCAGCAGGTGCGACATGGATTGTCTCAGTCCTGTTAGTGTCCCTCTCCATCTTTCACTATTACACGGCAGGCTTTGGTTTGTTGCGGGAGTCGACGCATCGTGGCGTTCATCTTGCTTTTGTGTTGAGTCTGATTTTTTTGGTGTTTGGTTTTAATAAGCGCGCGTATCAGCGTGAACCAAAGTCGACATGGTTTGCGCCGGGCGGAATTCCTTTGTATGACTGGTTGATCGCGCTGGCGCTCGCATTGACCGTTTTGTACATCCCTTACATTTTTGAAGAGCTGGCTTTCAAGGTCGGCAATCCTGACACCATTGATGTGGTGATGGGAACGATCTTGCTGGTGGGTTTGCTCGAAGGTACGCGTCGCGCGATGGGATGGCCTCTTCCCATCATTGCGATTGTTTTCATGATCTATGCAATGTTCGGTCAAGACTTTCCGGGCTTGCTCAAGCACGCCGGAAATAGCTGGTCACAAATCGTGAATCATCTCTATCTCACGAGCCAGGGGGTATACGGTGTAGCGATTGGGGTGGTGGCCACTTACGTATTTCATTTTGTGCTGTTTGGTGTGTTGGCGACCCGAATTGGCTTGGGTCAGTTGTTTCTTGATGTGGCTTCCGCTGTGGCGGGTCGCTATGCTGGTGGCCCTGCCAAGGTATCGGTGTTTGGTTCTGCATTGTTTGGGATGTTATCCGGGTCGTCGATTGCAAATGCAGTGACGGTGGGTTCATTGACTATTCCAGCGATGATCCGGGTGGGATACCCCAGACACTTTGCCGCAGGCGTTGAGGCGGCCTCGAGTACGGGAGGACAAATCACACCGCCGATCATGGGTGCCGCGGCATTCCTGATGATTGAGTTTTTAAATATTCCATATCGGGACATTGCACTGGCCGCAACGTTTCCAGCTTTTCTATATTTCTTTGGCATGTTCATGCAAGTGCATTTTGAGGCGAAGCGCCAGAATTTGCGCGGCTTGACTGATGATGAAATGCCGAAGTTGAAAGAGTCTTTCCGCAAGCGTTGGCCGACCTTAATCCCTCTGGTGGTGTTGATTGGCGTGTTGGTGAGTGGCCGCACGCCTTATCTTGCTGCGTTCGCCGGTATCACAGCGTGTATCGTGGTGGGTCTTCTCAATCCGGTTCAGCGCCTACGTTGGAGAGACCTTTACGACGCGTTTGAAACGGGTGCCAAGTACGCGCTGGCGGTTGGTGCCGCAGCGGGTACGGTTGGCATTGTGATTGGAGTCGTCACTCTGACTGGAGTCGGCTTTAAAGTTTCCTACATCGTGATCGCGGCCTCTCAAGCGATGGCTTCGGCAGCTGCTTTTGTATTGCCAGAATTTTTGACCAATATACAGGTCTTGACACTGATCTCTGCGCTGGCGATTACGGGTCTGGTGTGTATCTTGATGGGTTGTGGAATTCCGACGACCGCAAACTACATCATCATGGTTGCTGTGGCCGCACCCACGCTTGTGCAGCTGGGTGTCCAGCCACTTGCGGCGCATATGTTCGTGTTTTATTTCGGTATTTTGGCGGACCTGACGCCTCCGGTGGCGTTGGCCGCATATGCTGCAGCGGGGATGGCGGGCAGCGATCCGTTTAAAACAGGCAATACCGCTTTCATGCTGGGAATCAGTAAATTGTTGGTTCCCTTTGTATTCATATTTTCACCATCATTGCTGCTCGTCCTCAAAGGATTTACCTGGGAAGAGTTTTTTATTACGTTAGGTGGAACGATGATTGGCCTGGTACTGCTGTCAGCTTCATTTTCCGCATATTTCTTGACGCATATGAAAGTCTGGGAAAGATGGACCTTTGCGATCGCTTCGCTATTGTTTATCGCACCTGGCTGGGAAAGTGGTTTGGTCGGTCTTGTTGTCGCGCTGCCTGCTGCCATCGCTCAATATGTGCGCCGGACGGAGCCGCGTGCAGCGATATCAACCTGATCGCTTTCATGGGCATTTAAGATAGCGTTTGTTGTTTTCTATTTTTAAGGGTAAAGTTATTTCACATGAGGGGTCTGACAGACCCCGGTTAAAACAGGAGCCGTAGCTGCCATGTTCGATATCCTGGTTTACCTGTTTGAGAACTATTACACCCCCGAAGCCTGTCCCTCGGCGGACGTGCTGGCAAAAAGGCTTGCCGCCGCCGGTTTTGAGCACACCGACATCGATGAGGCTCTAGGCTGGCTGGTTGGTTTGGCTGAAACCACCGAGCAGTGCGTCGAGCTTTCCCATACGCCTGGAGATGGTTTCCGCGTATATGCGGAAAACGAGCAGCAACATCTGGGCGCTCAGGCGATTGGCTTCATCACTTTTCTTGAGACGACCCAGGCCCTGTCACCTGCCCTGCGTGAAATCGTGATTGATCGCGCCATGGCGACCACGGATGGTTCGGTATCGCTACAGAAAATCAAAATTATCGCTTTGATGGTGTTGTGGAGCCAAGAGTCCGAAGTTGATCATTTGATCCTCGAGGAGCTTTTACGCGACGACGGTGACCGTCTGCTGCACTGAGCTGTTCGGTTTTCAAATGCCTTACGTTGGTCGTTTTGCACCCAGCCCGAGTGGTCCTCTTCATGCAGGTTCTGCTGTGGCGGCGCTGGCCAGTTATTTGGACAGCCGCGCACACGGGGGCGCCTGGCTTGTTCGCATGGAGGATCTGGATACCCCTCGTAATGTTCCCGGTGCAGATCGCGTCATCCTGCAGCAGTTGCAAACTTTAGGTATGCAATGGGACGGAGAGGTTTTGTATCAATCTCAGAGATTGAGTGCCTATCAGCGCGCATTTGATGCCCTTTTGTCGTTAAATCTGGTTTATCCATGTGCTTGTACGCGCCGGGAGATTGCGGATTCAGTATTACGTTTGCAAGGGCATTTTCCCGAGGGAGAGCGCCCCTATCCCGGGACGTGTCGCTCAGGGCTGCCAGAAGGGCGTCAGGCGCTTTCCTGGCGGCTGCGTGTGCCAGAGGGTCAGACGGCCTTTCAGGATCGTTGGTTAGGTCCTATGAGTCAAAACGTCGCGCAGGCAGTGGGAGATTTTGTCTTGCGCCGCGCGGACGGCATTTGGGCATATCAATTAGCCGTTGTGGTGGATGATGCGCATCAGGGGGTCACTCATGTGGTGCGCGGGGAAGATTTACTCAGTAGTACTGCGAGACAGCGCTTGCTGGGTCGTCTTTTGGGATTGGCACCAGTGGAGTACTTGCACGTACCGCTCGTGACCGATGAGGCGGGTCAGAAACTGTCCAAACAAAATGGTGCTGCGGCTCTGGATTTATCAGAGCCTTTGGTTGTTTTACAGCGTGCCTGGGAGGCTCTGGGTTTTGACCCTTTGCCCGTTATGGACGTCAAAGGGTTCTGGGCCGCGGCGATCCCCGTTTGGGTGCAAGGCCAGAGTCGTGCTAACTTGCACGGCATTAATCACCGCTTTTATGATCCGCGCTAGACTGAATGATGTATTGAATTCGGATTTTGCGTGTTGAGTATGAAAGCCGTATCTGGAAAAGAATGACTAAGACACTAATTATTGCTGAGAAACCATCAGTTGCCCTCGACATTTCCCGGGCACTTGGAGGTTTTACGCGTGAAGGCGACTACTTTGAAAGTGACAAATATGTTTTGTCCTCAAGTGTCGGTCACCTGTTGAGTCTGGTGGCGCCTAATGATCCTGTGAAAGGAAAATGGAGCTTTACCCACCTGCCTGTTATTCCGCCACAGTTCGAGTTGAATCCAAGCGATAAAAAGTCGGCTGAACGACTGAAAATGCTGGTGCGTCTCATTAAACGCAAAGATGTGACGGCACTGATCAACGCATGTGACGCCGGTCGCGAGGGCGAACTGATTTTTCGCTACATCGAACAATATGCGGGTCAGAAAAAACCCGTGCAGCGTCTCTGGTTGCAATCCATGACGCAGGACGCGATCAGAGAAGCCTTTGCCAACTTGCGTCCTGATACGACGATGAAGCCGCTGGAAGCCGCGGCGCGTTCGCGTGCCGAAGCTGATTGGCTGGTCGGGATCAACGGTACGCGTGCCATGACGGCCTTTAACAGCAAGGATGGTGGGTTTTTTAAAACCCCCGTTGGCCGTGTGCAAACCCCGACACTGGCAATTGTTTTTGAGCGTGAAGAAAAAATCAGGCGCTTCGAGCCGCGGAATTATTGGGAAGTGAAGGCGACTTTTGTCGCGGCTGCGGGTTTGTATGAAGGGCGGTGGTTTGACCCAAATTTCAAGAGGGATGCAGAAGATCCAAGCAAGCACGAGTCACGGTTGTGGCTTGAGGCTGCGGCTAAAAGCGTGGTTGCGGCGTGCCGTGACCAGCCCGGTGTGGTGACTGAAGTCGCCAAGCCCAAGACCGAGGCTGCTCCTGCGTTGTTTGATTTGACGTCCTTGCAAAGAGAGGCCAACGGCCGGTTTGGCTTTTCAGCCAAGGCGACGCTTTCGCTTGCGCAGAGTTTATATGAGCGACACAAGGCGTTGACGTATCCGAGAACGGATTCCAAGCACTTGCCTGAGGACTACATCAATACGGTACGTGCCACGATCGATGGCATCGCCGAGGGCAATGGGGTTACAAGAAACTTATCCGCTCACGCCAAAACCATCAGTAAAAATGGTTGGGTCAAGCCCAATAAACGCATTTTTGATAACAAGAAAGTGTCTGATCACTTCGCGATCATTCCGACATTGCAGATTCCCAAAGAGCTGAGTGAAGCTGAAGCAAAGCTCTATGACTTAGTGGTGAAGCGTTTTCTGGCGATTTTCTTTCCGTCGGCCGAATACAGGATGACCACGCGCACAACGACGGTGCAGTCTCATCAGTTTAAAACCGAGGGCA
>JACCDX011887132.1_pt1 | contig 31158 bp, 25 predicted proteins | sample 7449681 | NCBI WGS metagenome assembly JACCDX01 (sample SAMN15323450, study PRJNA562643) | freshwater metagenome | isolation source: river surface water | place: USA:Blue River Watershed | collected 2017-08-18
ACCTCCGTTCCCCTATAGGGAACATTAGCTGGTTGAAAAAAACCTTCCGCGACACGGCTTGACCGGTTGGCGGATGCGACTGTGGCTGGGAAGGGCCTTGGTAGCACCGCGATTGTGCCATCAGCTGGCGTCTGAAAACCGTTTCGCGGGATAAAAAATTAGAGTCTGGACTCAGGCGATCTGATCCTGAATCTGTTTGAGAGCGCTCGGATCCTCAATGGTGGTGAGGTCGCCGGGGTCTCTTTTCTCGCAGACGGCTTGAATGGCCCGCCGCAACAGCTTGCCGCTGCGGGTTTTGGGCAAGGCCGTGACAAAAATGACCCGGGCAGGACGGGCCACCGCACCGAGCTGGCTGTCGACCACTTTCATGACTTCGCCCTCCAGGCGCAAACGCGCCGCTTCATCCCCCAGGCCAGATGCGTCCTTGGCAATGGCAAAGGCCATGGCAACTTGGCCCTTGAGCTGGTCGGCCACCCCCACCACGGCGACTTCGGCAATGTTGGGGTGGCTGGAGATGCTCTCTTCAATCTCGCGCGTTCCCAAGCGGTGACCCGCAACGTTGATCACGTCGTCTGTGCGGCCGAGAATAAAAAAGTAACCATCTTGATCCTTCACAGCCCAGTCAAAAGTGCTGTAGACCTGCTTGCCCGGCACGCTTGACCAGTAGGTTTTGACAAAGCGCTCGTCATCGCCCCAAACCGTTTGCAAACAACCGGGTGGCAACGGGCCTTCGATGGCCACGACCCCTTTGGTGTTGGGCTCGGTGAGCTCGGCGCCGGTTTGATCGTCGAGCAGCTTGATGTTGTAGCCATAGACCGCTTTGCCAGGGGAGCCGAACTTGCTCGGCGCTTTTTCCACCCCGTTGCAAATGGCCAAAATGGGCCAGCCGGTCTCGGTTTGCCAGTAGTTGTCCACGATGGGCTTGCCTTGCAGGCCTTGCGAAATCCATTGTGCGGTGGGTTCATCGAGGGGCTCACCGGCCAGAAACAGGGCCCGCAAGCTTGAGAGGTCGTATTGCGTGAGGTAGGCCGGGTCTTGCTTTTTGAGCACCCGCACCGCCGTGGGCGCGCTGAACATGACCGTGACTTTGTACTTTTCCACCAATTTCCACCAGATGCCGCCATCCGGACGAATGGGCGTGCCTTCGTACATGATCGTGGCCATGCCCCCAATGAGCGGGCCGTAAATGATGTAGCTGTGCCCCACCACCCAGCCGATGTCGCTGGTGGAGAAGAACGTCTCGCCCGGGTTGCCGCAGTAGATGTGTTTCATGCTCGCGGCCAGGGCCACGGCGTAGCCGCCCGTGTCGCGTTGCACGCCCTTGGGCTTACCCGTGGTGCCGGAGGTGTAGAGGGTATAGCTCGGGTGGGTGGCGTCCACCCACTCGCAGGGGACTTGGGCATCGAGGTGCTGAGCGCGCAACGTGGCGTAGTCGTGGTCTCGGCCAGCCACTGGGGTAAAGGCGGCGAGCTTTCGATCGACCATCAGCACTGCCGCGGGCTTGTGTTGCGCCAGGGCAATGGCTTCGTCGAGCAGCGGCTTGTAGGGTACGCCCTTGCCGCCGCGCGAGCCCGCATCGGCACTCACCACCGCTTTGGGCGTGGCGTCATCGATGCGGGTGGCGAGGGAGTGCGATGCGAAGCCGCCAAACACCACCGAGTGAATCGCGCCAATGCGCGCACACGCTAGCATGGCAAAGCAGGCCTCGGCAATCATGGGCATGTAGATGAGCACCCGGTCGCCTTTTTGCACCCCCAGGCTCTTGAGGATCGCGGCCATGCGCTGCACCTCGGCGTGGAGCTCCCGGAAGGAGTACACCTTCTCTTGTTCGGTTTCGGTCGAGACAAAAATCAGGGCATTTTGGTCTGCGCGCTCCGCCAAGTGCCGATCGACCGCGTTATGACACAGGTTGGTCTTCCCACCCACAAACCATTTGGCAAAGGGCGGGTTGTCGTAGTTGCAAATCTGCTGCGGCGGGGTTTGCCAATCCACCAGTTTGGCTTGCTCGGCCCAAAAAGCATCACGCTCCTCAATAGAGCGGCGGTGGAAATTGGCGTACGTGCCCATACAGTCTCCTGGTTCTGCGAATCGAGTCTCGCATTATGGGAAGAAAGGGCTTGCAGGAGTCTGACTGATTTATTTGATCAAGGTCTGAATGGGTTTAAACGCAGGGTGCTCCGCGCTGCGAAGCCATTCAAAGAGCACCATTTCGGTGGTGACCAGTTCGGCCCCTGCGGAGGCCAAGCGGTCGTAGGCCGCATCGCGGTTGCGCAAGGTGCGCGAGCTGCAGGCATCGGTCACAACCCATACTTCCCAAGATCCTTCTAAAAGTTGTAAGGCTGTTTGTAATAGACAAACATGGGCTTCCACCCCGGCCAAAACCAGGCTGGGGCGCTCCGGCGCAGGAGGCTCTTGGGGTTTTTGCAGGTGTTTGGGCAGGCTGCGGGCGTTGCCTTGCGCGGGACGCACAGGAGGTTGAAGCAGGGTTTCAAGCCCATCACCACAAGCCCCGAAGTGCATTTTGGCGAGGACTTTGCGGCACGCTTGTCGCAAAGGCTCGGGCATGGTGCCCAGTTTGGTCGGATTTTGCTCCGTGCCCCAAACGGGCACTTGGAGCATTTGCGCGGCTTGGGCCAAGCGCAGCGCGTTGGCCATCACGGCCTCGGCGTCCTCCATGGCGGGCATGAGGCGCTCCTGGTAGTCCACCAAGAGGAGTTGAGATTCGTCAGCGTCCAATAACATGCTTGCATTCTAGGGGCATGGGCCGGGCGGAGCCACCCACTTTGCCTGCCCAGGTTGTGCGCTTAGAATGCGCCACCATGCGAAAGTTCGCCCTCCTCCTGCTCATCTGCCTGCACAGCGCTCAGGCCGCGCCTGCACCCCAGGCGGCGGATGACATTGAGCGCTACATGGTTGAGCAGGGAATCGCAGCCCAGTTAGAGCAATTTCGCCAAAAAGTGAGCGACAAAACCTCCTCTTTGGTGGGCACGGCGATGGGCTTTTTGGGCGTACCCTATCGTCGTGGCGGTGCGGACGCCAACGGTTTTGACTGCAGCGGGTTTGTGCGCAGCATGTTTGAAAAATCCGTGGGCCTGATCCTGCCGCGTCGCGCCAGCGAGCAAGCGGCCGTCACCGAAACCATTGAAAAACAAGATCTCAAGCCAGGCGACTTGGTGTTTTTCAACACCATGCGGCAAACCTTCAGCCATGTGGGCATCTACCTCGGTGACAACAAATTCATCCATGCCCCTCGGCCAGGCCAACAAGTTCGGGTCGATGACATGCGCGAAGCCTATTGGCAGCGTCGATTTACCGGCGCGCGGCGGGTTCCGGGAACCCAAAGTAACAACTGACAGGGTGCGGGCCGCTTATTTCTTCACGGCGGTCAGCAGCAACAAGCCCACGCCTAGAACGGCTGCCGTCAACCACAGCCCACTGTCAAAGCGGCCACTGGACTGGGCCATTTGCCCAACCACCACTGGGGCGAGCATTTGGGCCACACCATAAGCCAAGGTCATCCGCGCCATGGCTTTACCCGGGTTGCCCGGGGCACGCCGGCCGACCAAGGCCAACATCAAACTCACCAAGGCAATGAAAGTGGCCCCGTAAATGAGCGCGCCGCTCAATTCGGCCCACACCGCCGTCGAGAGGGCGGGCAAAACCACCGAGACGATTTGCAAACCAAACGCCATCATCAGGGCTTGCCGCTCACCCCAACGGCGGGCTGCGCGATCCCATAAACACACGGCGGGCATGGCCGCCAAGCCCACCATGGCCCAGGCCCAAGGTCCAAGCCCTGCCAGTGCGGGTTCGCGCTCGACCATGGCCACGATGAAGGTGGCACTGATCACAAACCCCCAGCCGGCCGCGAAGTAACTCGCCAGCAACAAAACAAAATCGCGCCGTGAGCCTAAGTTGTCAGCCGCGGGCGTGGCGACCGATGTGGGCGGCGGCGGCGGCGGTCGAAACCGCCAAGCTGGCCAAAGAAAGAGCAAACCCATCAGGGCAAAACCGAGCCAGTGCCACTGCCAGTCTGCAAAGACACCCGCCATGGCCCAAGCCCCTGCGGCGGTCAGCACGATTCCCAAACCAATCCCGATAAAGTGAACGCCCAACTCCGGACGTCGACCCTGCTGCATCAGCCAGCCCAAAATCAGGCCTGAGCCGAGTAGCATGCCCGTGGCCCCACACAGCCCCCCAATGAAACGCAACAAAGCCCAGACCCAGAGGTCAGGGCTCAAGGCCATGGCCGCCGTGCTGAGCACCGCCATCCAGAGCCCCCCGAGGTAAAGGCGCCAACGCCAACGCGGGTCGTCGAGCCAGGAGGCCGTCAGGGCCCCCGTCATGTAGCCGGCGTAATTCACCGCGGCCAACCAACCCGCGTCGGCATCGGTCAGTCCGGTTTGGGTTTGCAGCAGCGGTAAAAGCGGGGTGTAGGCAAACCGGGCCAAGCCCAAGGTGAGGACCAAGCCACAAATGCCACCAAGGCTGACTTGCCAAGGAGCGAGGGCGGAGGCGTGACGCGACATGTCTGGATCGTAGCGCCAAGCTCGCTCATGGGGTGTCAGCCCGGTGACCTGCATCCATCACCGCAACGGGCACCGAGTAAGCACTGCCCTGCCCCGCTCCTGAACTTGGCCTCTGGATATCAGGCGCGCCGGCGAATCACAACGCAGCCGATGTCCTCTAGCCCCAGGGGATGTTCAACAAATCGAATGACCTCGCGTACGACGCTCTCGGCCAGCGACTGCGCTTTGACCTCGCGCCCGCTGGCGAGCAAATCCACCATGGTGTCCGCGCCCAGCGTTTCGCCACGGTAGTTGGTCACATCCCGCGAGTGGTCGGTGACCATTACCAACACCTCGCCTGGCAGGAGGGAGAAAGTCATCAGGGGCCAATTCGCAGGATCATTGGCAAGGAAGTCAGGAAGCCAGTCCGAAGGCTGAAACAGGGTGGCAGGCACGCCCTGATGCGGTACATGCCAAGGCGGCGCATGCGCGACCGAAATGCATTGCACCCGGCCGGATTCGGTATCGATCACCCCATGCAGCGCACGGACCGGGAGACAATTGTCTCCCACGGTCTCGCGCAAACTGCTCTGCCACAAGCGCATCGCCAGGGCGGGATCGTGTGGGGCGGCGTGACAGGCGATGCGCCACGCCGTGCGCAAGCGCACCGCATACAAAGCGGCCGCCAGGCCGGTACCGCGCACACTGGCCAAAACCACGGCGACACTGCCATCGGGGTGGCGCATCCAGTCATAAAAATCTTTCCCGCCGGTACAAGCCGGATTCATGGTCGCGGCCATCTCCCAACCACTTACCTCTGGCCACCGACGCGGCAGGATGGCCCGCTGAACGGCCGTCGCCATGAGCGCTTGATTTCCCTCGGACCGCACCCCGGGCGGCGTGGGCGTGCTCGAATTCGCGTTGGGGGTCGTAAGGCACGCGCCTTGCGTCGGCGCCGCAGGCGCTGGCGCAGTTGGCGCCGGATGGGTCGCCGCCTGCCCCAAAGGCCCCCCCTTACCCTCTAGGCCGGGGGGGCCGGCGAACCTGCGCGGCACGCGAGCGTGGGGTTGTGGGGGGTATTGCCAATAGAGAGCCACGGTGGCCGCGAGCAAAAGAAATGCGAACAAGCCCAGCAGGTTTGCGGCTTGGGCTTGGATCGCGCAGGCCAGTAACTCCCCCCGCCGAACTTCGAGCACCAAGCTCCAAGGGGCCCCCGTCAATCCCTTGCCCAGCACCCAGCGATCCCCAAACCATCGGGGTGGGCCAGAGGCCAGTGCGTGGAGCTCACGTGCGCTCGCTACCCAGGGCACCTCGAGCCAGCTGTTCAAGCGCGGCGCGCGCTCACTCTGGAGGAGGTCCACTCCCGGATAGTTGAGGACGGCGCCACGCTCATCGACTAAGAAGAATTGCCCTAGGCGGGGGACGTATGGGGCCATTTGGCGCTGGAGCGAGGCGAGCGTCAAATCGATCTGCAGCCGTCCCACAGAAACGCCGTTGGCGAAAACATCCACAAAGACCGGAACGAGCAGACCGATTTGGGGGTCGGTATAAAAAGGCTCTCCCCACTGGGCAGGACGGGTCATCGTCCCCACCGTCCCCATCTTGTCCGTCAGGGGTTGTGGCAGTAGGAATCGTGATGAGGGCTCCCAGGGGAAGTACAGGCCCAGACCCGAATGGGATTCAAAACGCAAGCGCGAGCCCTCTGGCAACTGCTTGGCAGCCCCGGCCAGCAACGGGGCCAAGTGCTGAGCATGACGCAAGGCCGCCATGAAGTGCGCATCGCGTCCCTCCAGCGGGCCACTACCGATCAGATTGCCCATGTCTGCCTTGCCCTGGCGGTGATCCCAGGAAAATCCGAGGCCACTCGCCAGCATGCGGGGGGTGGTTTCGAGGTTCTGTTCAAAAGAATCCGGAAATTCTGGGTTATCCAACAGCGCTTTATCTCGCAAACGCCGCAAAACCCATTGCGCATTGCCTAGCCATTGCTCCACCGCTTGGTGCTGTTGGCTGAGCTGGGACGTCAAGAACTCTCTCTCGTGCCGCAGTTGCCGCTGAACCAGCGCAAAGGCACACAGCAAGCCCGTACCGATCAGGACGAGCAATACTTGAATACGTTTGTTAAAAGGTCGATTCGATAAAAACATGGCTGCACACTCCCGCCAATCGGCCGAATTTGTGCAACCATTTTATTATGTTTTTTGTGTTTTAGATAATTTTTATATCATTTTTTCTGTGGCGGCAGGTCTGTGCAACTGCCATGGGCCACCTCGGCGGCCATGCCAATGCTCTCGCCTAGGGTGGGATGGGGGTGGATTGTCTTGCCAATATCCACGGCATCGGCGCCCATCTCAATGGCCAAGGCAATCTCGCCAATCATGTCACCGGCATGGGTGCCGACCATGCCCCCGCCCAGAATACGCCCGTGGCCATGGGCCTCGGGACTGTCGTCAAAGAGCAGCTTGGTCACCCCTTCGTCTCGGCCATTGGCGATCGCCCGGCCCGAGGCCGTCCAGGGGAAGAGCCCTTTGCGAACCTTGATGCCTTGGGCCTTGGCTTGGTCTTCCGTGAGACCCACCCAAGCGACCTCCGGATCGGTGTAAGCCACGCTGGGAATGACGCGCGCATTAAAGGCACTGGCAGCCAAATCGGCCTTACCTTGGAGCTCACCGGCGATCACTTCGGCCGCCACATGCCCCTCATGCACCGCCTTGTGAGCCAACATGGGTTGGCCCACGATATCGCCGATGGCGAAAATATGGGGGACATTGGTGCGCATTTGAATGTCCACCCCGATGAAGCCGCGCTCAGAGACACTGACCCCCGCTTTGTCGGCGCCAATTTTGAGGCCATTAGGGGTTCGACCCACGGCTTGCAGCACGAGGTCGTAAGTGGCTTCGCTCTTGGTGCCATCGAGCCCTTCAAACTGAACGGTGATGCCCTGCGGTGTGGCTTGCGCCCCCACCGTCTTGGTTTTGAGCATGATTTGGTCAAAGCGATGCTGGTTCATTTTTTGCCAGATCTTGACCAAGTCACGATCGGCACCCTGCATCAAGCCATCCATCATTTCCACGACGTCTAGGCGCGCGCCCAGGGTGCTGTAGACGGTCCCCATTTCCAGGCCGATGATGCCGCCTCCGACGATCAACATCTTTTTCGGCACTTTCGCCAGTGCCAGGGCACCGGTGGAATCCACCACGCGCGGGTCATCGGGCATGAAGGGTAAACGCACGGCTTGCGAACCCGCGGCAATGATGGCACGCTGGAAGGCCACCACTTTTTTGCTGCCGGTCTTCTCTTGACCAGTGCCCGTGGTTTCCTCCACCTCCAGGTGATGGGACCCGACAAAATGGCCATAGCCGCGCAGGACAGTGACCTTACGCATTTTGGCCATGGCGCCCAAGCCACCCGTGAGTTTGCTGATGACTTTTTCTTTGTGTCCGCGCAGTTTGTCAATGTCGAGTTGGGGCTTGCCAAAGCTCACGCCCAAGGCGTCCAGATGGCTCACCTCGTCCATCACGGCAGCCACATGCAAGAGGGCTTTGGAAGGAATGCAACCGACATTCAGACAAACGCCACCCAAGCTGGCATAGCGTTCGACCACCACCACGCGTAGGCCTAAATCGGCGGCGCGGAAGGCCGCCGAGTAGCCACCGGGGCCACCGCCGAGCACCAAGACGTCGCAGTCGACATCGGCCGGGCCGGCGAACGTGCTGGCTGCGGGCGCGGTGACTGCTGCGCGGGGTGCGGCGGCTGCGGCGGCGGCGACAGGCGCTGCCGAGGGAGGGGCAGTGGGGGCTGTCCCCCCCGCTTGCGCCTCGCTCACCTCGAGCGTGAGAACAACCGAACCTTCGTTGACTTTGTCGCCAATGTTCACCTTGAGCGCTTTGACCACACCGGCATGGGAGGACGGAATCTCCATGGAGGCTTTGTCGGACTCGACAGTGATGAGGGACTGTTCGGCGCGAATGGTGTCGCCCGGCTTGACCAGCAATTCGATGACAGCGACGTCTTTGAAATCGCCAATGTCGGGGACCAAAATGTCGATGGTGCTCACAGTGCGACCCTCCGGAAGTCAGCCAGCAGCTGGGCGAGGTAGACGTTAAAGCGCGTCGCCAACGCGCCATCGATGACGCGGTGGTCGGCGGTGAGCGACATCGGCAGGATCAAGCGCGGCACAAACTGTTTGCCATCCCACACGGGTTTCATGGCGCTCTTGTTGACCCCCAAGATAGCCACTTCCGGGGCATTCACGATCGGGGCGAAATAGGTGCCCCCGATGCCGCCCAGACTCGAAATGGTGAAACAAGCCCCCTGCATATCGGCGGGGCCGAGTTTGCCATCGCGTGCTTTTTTGGCCAGCTCACCCGACTCTTGGGCAATCTCGTAGACGGACTTTTGATCCGCGTTTTTGATCACAGGCACCACCAAGCCATTGGGCGTATCGGCCGCAAAGGCGATGTGGAAGTACTTTTTCAGCACCAGGTTGTCCCCGTCAAGCGAGGCATTGAACTCGGGGAACTTTTGCAAAGCCTTGACCACGGCCTTGATCAGGAAGGCCAACATGGTGACCTTGGTGCCTGATTTTTCATTCTCTTTGTTGAGTTGAACGCGCAAGGCTTCGAGGTCGGTGATGTCGGCGTCCTCGTGATAGGTCACGGCGGGAATCATGACCCAGTTGCGGGCGAGGTTCTGGGCTGAAATTTTCTTGATGCGCGAGAGCGGTTTGCTCTCAATGGGGCCAAACTTGGCAAAGTCCACCTTGGGCCAGGGCAACAAATCGAGCCCGGCTCCGCCACCGGCTGGCGCACGCGCCGCTTGCGCGGCGGTCTGCACCGCGCCACTCATCACGGCTTTAGTGAAGTTCTGCACATCCACTTGGGTGATGCGGCCTTTGGGGCCCGAACCCTTGAGTTCGTGCAGCGGCACGCCCAACTCACGGGCAAACTTGCGAACCGACGGGCTGGCGTGGGGCAAGCCCACCAGCGCTTGGGTGGCCGGTTGGTGTGCGGGCGCTGCAGCGGCCGCAGGCGCGGGGGCCGCCGCCGCAGGCACCGCCACGGGCGCAATGGCCGCAGGTGCGGGCGCCGCTGGGGCCGCGGGCGCAGGTGCGGCGGCGGGACTCGCCCCCACCCCTCGCACCATGGCCAGCAAATCGCCCATGTTCACCTTGTCACCCACCTTGACCAGCAGGGATTCAATGACGCCAGCAGCGCTGGAGGGAATTTCCATGGAGGCTTTGTCCGACTCCACGGTGATGAGGGATTGCTCAACCTTGATGGTGTCACCGGGTTTGACAAAAACCTCGATCACCGCCACGTCTTTGAAGTCGCCAATGTCGGGCACGCGAACTTCAATCGGGCCACTGCTCACGGCAGCGGCCGTTGCAGCCACGGGGGCCGCGGGGGCGGCGGCGGGAGCCGCCGTCGGTGCCGCAGCGGGAGCGGCTGGCGCGCTGACCGCAGCCTCACTACTCTCGAGCAAGAGCACCAAGCTGCCCTGATTGACTTTGTCGCCAATCTTCACCTTGAGCTCTTTGACCACGCCGGCGTGGGAGGAGGGAATCTCCATCGAGGCCTTGTCGGACTCGACCGTGATGAGGGATTGTTCCGCCTTGACCGAATCACCGGGCTTGACCAGCAATTCAATGACCGCAACATCCTGAAAGTCGCCAATATCGGGGACCTTGACTTCAATAAGTGACATGAATCGTCTCCGCAAACATTAGGCGTACAAAGGATTGACTTTGTCGGTTTTCAAACCGTACTTCTGAATGGCCTCGGCCACCTTTTCACGCGGCACCGCGCCCTCATCGGCCAGGGCTGCGAGTGCGGCCAACACGATGTAGTACCGATTGACTTCAAAGTGCTCGCGCAGCTTGCTGCGGAAATCAGAACGACCAAAACCATCGGTGCCCAGTACGCGGTAGCTGCGTCCCTTCGGGATGAAGGCCCGAATTTGCTCGGCGTAGTTCTTCATGTAGTCGGTCGAGGCGACGACCGGCCCGACATGCGGCTCGAGTTGCTGGGTCACGAAAGGCACTTGGGGGGTGGCCGTGGGGTTGAGCAGGTTATGCCGCTCGGCCGCCTGACCGTCGCGTGCGAGTTCGTTAAAGCTCGGACAGCTCCACACATTGGCAGCCACACCCCAATCCTTGGTCAAGAGCTCGCGCGCGGCCTGCGACTCACGCAAGATCGTGCCCGAGCCCAAGAGGTTCACGCGGGGCGACTTTTTGGTGCCCTCGCCGGCTTGCAGCAAGTACATGCCCTTGATGATTTGTTCCTCGGTGCCGGGGGTGAGGCCAGGCATGGGGTAGTTTTCGTTCAAGAGGGTGATGTAGTAGTAGACGTTGTCCTGTTTTTCCACCATCCGCTTCAAACCATGGTGCAGGATCACCCCCACTTCGTGCGCGAAGGTGGGGTCATAAGAAATGCAGTTGGGGATCGTGCCCGCCAAGATGTGGCTGTGGCCGTCCTCGTGCTGCAAGCCCTCGCCGTTGAGGGTGGTGCGTCCCGACGTGCCGCCGAGCAAAAAGCCCCGTGCTTGCATGTCGCCCGCAGCCCAGGCAAGGTCGCCAATGCGCTGAAAACCGAACATGGAGTAGTACACATAGAACGGAATCATGATTCGGTTGCTGGTGCTATAGCTCGTTGCCGCGGCAATCCAGCTCGACATGCCCCCCGCTTCATTGATGCCTTCTTGAAGGATTTGTCCAGCCTTGTCCTCCTTGTAATACATCACCTGGTCTTTGTCGACCGGGGTGTAGAGCTGACCCGCGGGGTTGTAGATACCCACCTGACGGAACAAGCCCTCCATGCCAAATGTACGCGCCTCGTCCACCAAGATGGGGACCACGCGAGGCCCCAAAGCCTGATCGCGCAAGAGCTGGGTGAGAAAGCGCACATAGGCCTGGGTCGTGGAGATCTCACGGCCCTCGGCGGTGGGCTCCAAAACCGATTTGAAGGTTTCCAGCGAAGGAACGGTGAAGCTCTCGTCGGCCTTGGTGCGACGATGCGGCAGATAGCCCCCCAGCGCTTTGCGGCGCTCGTGCAAGTACTTCATCTCAGGGGTGTCATCCGCCGGTTTGTAGAAGGGCACTTTGTCGAGTTCGCTGTCCGGGATGGGGATATTGAAGCGATCACGCATGTAGCGGATATCGTCGTCGGTGAGTTTCTTGGTTTGGTGAACCGTGTTTTTGCCCTCACCGGCCTTACCCATGCCGAAGCCTTTGACGGTTTTCATCAGCAGCACCGTAGGCTGGCCCTTGTGATTCACTGCCGCGTGGTAAGCCGCATAGACCTTTTGCGGGTCGTGGCCGCCACGGCGCAAATTCCAGATGTCGTCATCGCTCATGTGAGCGACCATCTCCAGCGTGCGGGGGTCGCGGCCAAAGAAATGCTTGCGCACGTAGGCGCCATCGTTGGCCTTGAATGCTTGAAAATCGCCGTCGAGGGTGTCCATCATGATCTTGCGCAAGGCACCGCTTTTGTCGCGGGCGAGCAGCGGATCCCAGTTTGAGCCCCAGAGGCATTTGATGACGTTCCAACCCGCGCCGCGGAACTCGCCTTCGAGCTCCTGAATGATTTTGCCGTTGCCACGCACCGGGCCATCCAAGCGCTGCAAGTTGCAGTTGATGACAAAAATGAGGTTATCGAGGTTCTCGCGCGCCGCCAGGCCGATGGCACCGAGTGATTCGACCTCGTCCATCTCACCATCGCCACAGAAAACCCAGACCTTGCGGTTCTCGGTATTGGCAATGCCGCGGGCGTGGAGGTATTTCAGGAAGCGGGCTTGGTAAATGGCCATCAAGGGGCCCAAGCCCATGGAGACGGTGGGGAACTGCCAGAAGTCGGGCATGAGCTTGGGGTGCGGATAGCTCGACAACCCCTTGCCATCGACCTCTTGCCGGAAATGCAGCAACTGCTCTTCCGTCAACCGCCCTTCCAAATAAGCGCGGGCATATACCCCAGGGGCCACGTGGCCCTGAATGTAGATGCAATCGCCACCGTGGTTCTCACTCTCGGCGTGCCAGAAGTGGTTAAAGCCCGCGCCAAACATGTGCGCGAGCGAGGCAAAGGAGCCGATATGGCCGCCAAGGTCACCGCCGTCCTCGGGGTTGTGGCGGTTGGCTTTGACCACCATGGCCATGGCGTTCCAGCGCATGTAGGCACGCAGGCGCTCTTCAATTTCAATATTGCCCGGGCAATGCGCCTCTTGGTCGGGTTCAATGGTGTTGACGTAGCCGGTGGTGGCAGAAAACGGCATGTCGATGCTGTTTTCGCGGGCGTGTTCGAGCAACTGCTCGAGCAAAAAATGCGCGCGGTGCGGGCCTTCGGCTTGAATCACCGCCGAGAGCGCATCCATCCATTCACGCGTTTCTTGCTGATCGGCATCGCCGGCGTGCAATGGTTGCAAGTCGTTGGGTTGTGCGGACATGCAAGTCTCCTCTTGTGTTGTGAATCTGAATGTAGCGGAGTGTCGCACAAAATTGGAAAATTTCAAATAGCGCCATTCAATTTCTTATTATGAAATTTAGTCCGGAGCTTCGGGAAAGCCCTTAAACCCCCTAAACTTGCCAGTACTGATGACACTCCCCGCATGAAAGCCGACCTCACTCCTCCTTGGCAGCCGCTCACCGTCCGCTTCCAGGCTTGGTGGCGTCGGTTGAGCCCAAACCGTCAGGATCGGGTGGCGGTTTTTGCCCCGCTAATCGCGGTATTGTTGTTTTTGGTCGCCGTCCTGGCCTCTTTTTCTTATTTGAAGTACGAAGAATCCGTGCGGGACTACGAGTTGCTGCAACGTGATGTCGAATATGCCCAGCAGCGACTTCGGCTGCGTTTGATGGAACGGCAAGAGCGCATCATGCGGCTGGGGACCGACCTGGCCCACGGCCCCATGACCGGGCGGCGCTTCCAAGATGAAGCCCGACAATTGATGGAAGACTCCCCCGAGATCGCCAGCCTCACGTGGTTGGATGGCCGGGGGCGAGTGGTCGCGAGCCAACACAGCCCCAGTGTGAACAACTCCGAGGTGACCTTCACCCCGGGGCAAAGCCTGCGCCAACCCGGCATGGCCACACTCTTCAATTTGGCGCGTGACCTCATGCAGCCCACTTATTCCCAGCCTGTGCGACGCGTGAACCCGGATAAAAACGCGCCCGCGGAGGCTTGGCTTCAACTGCAAGTGCCGATCCAAAACCAGGGGCGTTTTCAGGGCATGTTGCTCACCCTCTACAGCGTCGACAGTCTCTTTCGCTACGGCGTGCCGCGCGAAGTGATTGAAAAACATGCCATCTCCCTGCGCGATGTGAACCGGGATGTGTTGGTGGGTCACTCTGCCAACCGCAGCCTGCGCCTGAGCTCTTGGTTGCCTTGGTTGGAGCTCAACGAAGACTATTCCGTCCCCATCATGCCGGTGGGCTATTCCTTGTCCTTACATGCCCAACCCTACCGGACTTCGCAAGGCCTCATTGGCAACAGCCTGAAGTGGTTTGTCGTGACCTTGAGCGGCATCACCACCTGGCTCTTGATCGCCTCGTGGCGGCACACGCGGCGACGCATCCAGGCCCAGCAAGCGCTGGTAGCGGAGACCAACTTCCGCCGCGCGATGGAGAACTCCATGCTCACGGGCATGCGCGCGCTCGACATGAATGGCCGCATCACCTATGTCAACGCCGCTTTTTGCCAAATGACGGGTTGGGCCGAATCGGATTTGGTGGGCTGCATGCCGCCCTACCCTTACTGGCCCGATGACGACCGAGAGGTGCTGCAAGATCGCCTCTCCGATGAGTTGGCCGGCAAAACCGCCCAAGAGGGCTTTCAGGTTCGCGTCAAACGGAAAAATGGAACGATCTTTGACGCTCGGCTCTACGTGTCGCCTCTGGTGGATGCGCGTGGGATGCAAACGGGCTGGATGACTTCCATGACCGACATCACCGAACCCAACCGCATCCGCGATCAACTCTCGGCCGCCCATGCGCGTTTTACCACCGTGCTCGAGGCGCTCGACGCTTCGGTATCAGTTGCCCCACTGGGCAGCGCCGAGCTACTCTTTGCCAACAACCGCTACCGTCAATGGTTTGGACAAGACGCCCAAGGCCACCTGGATTTGGTGGTGCAAGCCGGTAAGCCCAACCAGGGGAGCGATGACGCTCGCCATGAGGATGTGCTCGCGGGCTTTCCGACCGAGGAGTTGACCACCTCAGAGAGTGAAAACGCCGAAATTTTGCAACCCCAGCTCAACAAATGGCTGGAGGTCCGCACGCGTTACCTCAATTGGGTGGATGGGCGTCTTGCCCAAATGGTCATCGCCACCGACATCACCCCGCGCAGACGGGCAGAGGAACAAGCCGCCCTGCAAGCGGAGCGGGCCCAGTCGGCCAGCCGCCTCGTGACCATGGGGGAAATGGCCTCGAGCGTCGCCCACGAACTCAATCAGCCGCTCACGGCCATCAACAACTACTGCAATGGCATGCTCTCGCGTTTGAAGGCGGATAACCTAGCGCAAGACGAGCTCCTCAAGGCGTTGGAGAAAACGGCACACCAAGCGCAGCGGGCGGGGCAAATCATTCACCGTATCCGCAGCTTCGTCAAACGCAGCGAGCCCAACCGACTGCCTTCCGACGTGGGCACCATGGTGGGTGAGGCGGTGGAATTGGCGGGCATTGAAATGCGGCGGCGCCAAGTCCAACTCACCCAGCACTTGGCAAGCCACCTGCCTCCCATTCATGCCGACCCCATCCTTATTGAACAGGTGCTCATCAACCTGCTCAAGAACGCGGCTGAATCGATCGACCAAGCCAATCGGCCCGTGGGTCAGCGTTTGGTGGAATTGAAGGTTTTTGCGCGCCCCCTGGGCGATCAAACCGTGGTCGAGTTCAGCGTGAGCGACACGGGCAAGGGGCTTCCGCCGGAGGTCATGGAGCACCTTTTTGAAGCCTTTTTCTCAACCAAGCGGGAGGGGATGGGCATTGGCCTCAACCTTTGCCGAAGCATCGTCGAGTCGCATCGCGGCAGAATGCATGCGGAGAACCTCTACAATGGCGGCTCTGTGGCGGGTTGCCGGTTTTCTTTCTGGTTGCCTGTTCACGGACATTCGGATTCTGAAACGCGTGGCCCCCAACCCCACGCAGGAGCGACTGCATGAGCTTGATTCCCAAAAAAGGCACCATTTACATTGTTGATGACGACGAGGCCGTGCGCGACTCCCTGCAATGGCTCTTGGAGGGCAAGGACTACAACGTTCGTTGCTACGACTCAGCGGAAACTTTCCTCAGTCGCTACGACCCCCGAGAGATCGCTTGTTTGATCGTGGACATCCGCATGGGCGGCATGAGCGGCCTGGAGCTGCAAGACAAGCTGATTGAGCGCAAATCGCCTCTGCCCATCGTGTTCATCACGGGCCACGGCGATGTCCCCATGGCGGTGAGCACCATGAAAAAAGGGGCCATGGACTTCATCCAAAAACCCTTCAAGGAAGAGGAGCTCTTGGCCTTGGTTGAGCGCATGCTCGAGACCGCCAAAGACTCTTTTGCCGAGTATCAGCAAGCGGCCAATCGCGACGCCCTCCTCGCCAAACTCACCGGACGCGAAGCCCAGGTGCTCGAGCGCATCGTGGCTGGCCGGCTCAACAAGCAAATTGCCGACGACTTGGGCATCAGCATCAAGACCGTCGAGGCACACCGCGCCAACATCATGGAAAAGCTCAACGCCAACACGGTCGCCGACCTGCTCAAAACCGCATTGGGCCAAAACACGGCCAAAGCCTGATGCCCGCAACCGCTTTCTTCACCCCCTCACGCCCGTTGCATACGGGCGTTTTTCTTTGAGTCTGCCATGACCGCCCAACTGATTGACGGCAATCGCCTCTCCCAAACTCTGCGTGCCGAAGTGGCGCGCACCACCGAATCCCTGCGCGCGCAAGGGCTGCAACCGGGCTTGGCCGTTTTGCTAGTCGGCGAAGATCCCGCGAGTCAGGTGTATGTGCGCAACAAGGTCAAGGCCTGTGAGGATGTGGGCTTCTACTCGGTCTTGGAGCGCCTGCCGGCGAATTTGAGCGAGGCCGAGTTGCTGGCCCGGGTGGCCGCACTCAACCACGACCCGCGCATTCACGGCATTTTGGTGCAGCTGCCCCTTCCTCCCCAGATCAACGCGCAGCGGGTGATCGAGTCGATTGCCCCTGAGAAAGATGTCGACGGTTTCCATGTCGCCAACGCGGGCGCACTGCTCACGGGCCTGCCGGGGTATTGGCCCTGCACCCCGCATGGCTGTATGAAGATGCTCGAATCCATCGGCTACGACCTGCGCGGCAAGCATGCCGTGGTGATTGGCCGCAGCAATATTGTGGGCAAGCCCATGGCGCTGATGCTGTTGCAACAAAACGCCACCGTCACCATTTGTCACAGCGCCACCGCCAACCTGCGCGAACTGACTTTGCAGGCCGATGTCGTGGTCGCCGCCGTGGGCAAACGCCATGTGCTCACGGCCGATATGGTCAAGCCTGGCGCCGTGGTCATTGATGTGGGCATGAACCGCGACGAAGCCGGGAAACTCTGCGGCGATGTGGACTTTGCTGGCGTGAGCCAAGTGGCCAGTTACATCACCCCTGTGCCCGGTGGGGTTGGCCCGATGACCATTACCATGCTTCTGGTTAACACGCTGGCTTCCGCTCAGCGAACACTTTCCTAACCCTCTTTTGACGCGCCCCATGAATCCATTATTGGTGACCGACGCCCTGCCCCGTTTTGATGCCATTGAAGCCGAGCACATCGCACCGGCGGTGGACTTTTGCCTCCGTGAGGCCAGCCAAGCGCTGGAAATGGTGGTGACCCCGGATTTCCCAGCCGACTGGCGCCAAGTCGCTGCTGTCTTGGATGTGGCGACCGAGCGCCTAGGCCGGGTCTGGGGGGCGGTGAGCCATTTGCACGCCGTGGTTGATACCCCGGCGCTTCGTCAAGCCTACACCGAAGCCTTGCCCCGTGTAACGGAGTTTTGGACCCAACTCGGCGCGGACGAGCGGCTGTATGCCAAATACAAGGCCATGGACGTCAACGCCCTCAACTCCGAGCAAAAGCGCGCGCACCACAACGCCATGCGCAATTTCGTGCTCTCCGGAGCGGAACTCCAAGGCGAGGCTAAAAAACGTTTTGCCGAGATTCAGGAAACCCTGGCGAACCTGCAGCAAAAATTCAGCGAACATGTGCTCGACAGCACCGATGGCTGGAGCCTCACGGTGGGAGCTGAGCGCTTGGCGGGCCTGCCGCCCGATGTGTGCGCCGCCACGCAAGAGGCGGCGCGGGCCCAGGGCGAGGCGGGCCACCGCCTCACGCTCAAAATGCCGTGCTACCTGCCGGTGATGCAATACGCGCAAGACCGGGATTTGCGCGAAACACTCTATCGGGCCCACGTGACACGGGCGTCGGACTTGTGGCAAGACCCGCAACTCGACAACACGCCGCTCATCGCCCAAATCATGGACTTGCGCCAAGAAGAAGCGCGCCTGCTCGGTTATGCCAATGCGGCCGAGGTCTCGCTCGCCCCCAAAATGGCCCAAAGCCCCGATGAAGTGCTGCACTTTTTGCGCGATTTGGCGCAACGCGCGCGCGCCTCGGCCGAGCGCGATGTGGCCGACATGCGGGCCTTCGCCCGCGAGCGCTTAGGCCTGAGTGATCCCCAGCCTTGGGATTGGTCGTTTATTGCCGAAAAGCTCAAGGAAAAGCGCTACGCGTTTAGCGAACAAGAGGTCAAGCCCTACTTCACGGCTCCGAAAGTGCTCGAAGGGCTGTTTCGCATCATTGAAACCCTCTTCGATGTCCAGATTCAGCCCGCTCAGGCCCCCACTTGGCACCCCTCGGTGCAATTTTTTCAATTGGTTCGCGCCGGACAAATCATGGGGCAGTTCTACCTGGATCCCCCTGCACGCGATGGCAAACGCGGTGGCGCCTGGATGGACGATGTTTGCGGCCGCTGGCTGCGCCCCGACACGCAAGGGCTGCAAACCCCCGTGGCGCACTTGGTTTGCAACTTTGCCGATGGCGTGGACGGCAAACCCCCTCTGCTCACCCACGACGACGTGATCACCCTCTTTCACGAGTTCGGTCATGGCTTGCATCACCTCCTCACCCAAGTCAATGAGCGCGATGTCAGCGGCATCAATGGCGTGGAGTGGGACGCGGTGGAGTTGCCCAGCCAATTCATGGAGAACTTCTGCTGGGAGTGGTCGGTGTTGCGCCACATGACCGCCCATGTCGAGACGGGGGAGCCTCTGCCGCGCGCGCTGTTTGACAAAATGCTCGCCGCGAAAAATTTTCAGAGCGGCCTGCAAACCTTGCGTCAAATCGAGTTTGCGCTCTTTGACATGCGCTTGCATGCCGAACCGGCGCGCAGCCACGATGCGCTCCAACTCCTGCGCGAAGTGCGCGCGGAAGTGGCCGTGCTACCGAGCCCTGATTTCAGCCGTTCGCCGCACACCTTCACGCATATCTTTGCGGGCGGCTATGCCGCAGGCTATTACAGCTACAAATGGGCCGAAGTCCTCTCCGCCGATGCCTACGCGGCCTTTGAGGAAACCGCCGGGCCCGAAGGCCAGCCCAATCCGGAGACGGGGCGACGCTACCGCCAAGAGATTTTGGAGGTGGGGGGCAAACGCCCGGCCCTGGAGAGCTTCAAAGCCTTCCGTGGACGCGCGCCCACGCTCGACGCCTTGTTGCGCCACCAAGGTATGGCCGCCTAAATCCGACTTGGGCTATGTGGCATGCGCGCCTGAACTTGGAGTACGCCCGGCGCGAGGAACCGGTCGCGCAAACGGTGCTGTCGTTTCATCACGAGGGGCCCTTGCGTGTGCTCCAAAGCCTTTATCCGGAGGGGGAACGCATTTGTCACAATGTGTTGGTGCACCCACCGGGCGGACTCGTGGGGGGGGATGCCCTGGACATTCAAGCCCATTTGGCCACCGGTGCCCACGCCCTGGTGACCACCCCGGGTGCCACGCGTTTTTACCGCAGCCAAAAGGGCCTCGCCCGTCAGACGGTTCGGGTGCATTTGCAAGCCCAAGCCCGCTTGGAGTGGCTACCCATGGAGACCATTGCCTATCCGGACTGCGATGGTCTCAACCAAGCCATCTTTCAACTCGATCCCGGCGCCGAAATGATGGCCTGGGATTTGACCGCGCTCGGTTTGCCAGGAGCGAGTCAGCCCTACACCCGCGGCAAGTTTCTGCAACATTTGGAAATTGAAGGGGTGTGGCTGGAGCGTGGGCGCCTAGATGCCCAGGACACCGCATTGCTGGAGAGTCCACTCGGGCTGGCCGGATACCGTTGCATGGGAACCTTGGTTTTGGCCGCCGGAGCGGCCTTGCCTCCCACCCAACGCGACGCGCTACTAGAGACAGCGCGCGACTGTATGGCCAAGCAGGAGGGCGAGGATGCGGTGATCGCCGGCGTCACGGCAGCGCATGCCCAAGTGCTGGTGCTGCGCACACTCTCCCATTGGGTAGAGCCTAGCCAGCGGCTGCTGCGGGCCGTGTGGGCGGCTTGGCGCGAACAAGCTTGGGCCATTCCCGCCCAAGCCCCCCGGCTCTGGGCGCTCTAAGAGGTGGGCAGATCAAGTTTGAGCTCCCACTCCTGGGTGTCGATTTTTTCAAAGTACTCGTAAGGGAGCATGAAGCTGTCTTGCCCCCGCGCGAGTTGACGCTGATAAGTGCAAACTGCTTGCCCGCTGGTGCGCACCACGATGCGCATTTGATAGTCTAGGGTGTGCGGTTCGGGCAAGGTCAACTCAATGCGCTTGACGCGGTAGCCGCCGAGGGCATCTTGCCCCTTGTTTCCAGTGTCTGCGGGCGTAAAAGGGGTAATCCCTGCCCCCTCGTGCACGCTGTCATGCACGCGTGCATAGGGGCGTATGCGAGGCCATATCACCGCCGCCAAAAACTCTTGATCGCCATGCGTGGGGTGCAAGGTATGGCTATCGATGTAGGCGTCCACCCAAGTCCGCATCTGCCCCAAAAATGGGGCATAAGCACCCCATAAACCCGCCAATATCAGATCAGTATGGCTATACCAATCGCGAATCACATGAAAGGGTTGATCGCTGGCCAACCATTCGGACACCAGATTGCGCTCACGCTCGCACACGATCGAGTCGGCATCGCGAAACAACACATGGCGCACCTGCGGGTGGGTGACCGCCGCAAAACGCCAAAAGGTACCGGGCCAATGCGCGATATCCCAGCGGCGCGCATCTTGCAATTTCACCCCAAGTGACTCCAAGCGCCTGAGCACATCGGCCGGCACGGAGTCGTCGTGGTAGAGCCACATCTCCCAACCAGGGTAAATCTGGGGCATTTGCAGGGCGTTGAGAATGGCGCACTCGCAATAGCCCGGTTCCGCCCCGAACAAGGAGAAAGAGACCACATCGCGCCGAATCTGGGCGTTTGCGCACGCCTGAGCGTCTGCCTGCGCCAAGACCTGGGAGCCACGACGCGCTTCTTCAGCGTATTGGTTGGGTTGAAATTCGCTTGAGCTATCCGTGGGCTTAAACATGGGGCCTATTTGGCAGTGCAACTCAAAATGGGGCATCTTAAGAAGAGCTGTCACAGGTTTTGCGGTGAAGTCAGGCATTTGCCGCTAATAAAAGTCGTTTGGCGCCCTGCACACCCGCGCTTGGCAGGTTCAAGACCGTTTTTTAGAATGGCGCCATGACTCCTGCGTCCATGATCGAACTGCGTCGCCGCCGGCTCTGCCAATCGTTGGCGAGTCTCGCCGCCTATTGGCTTACCCCCGCCTTGGCGCAATCGAACGCCGAAGCGGCTCTAGAGGCCCGCGCTCCCGCCCTCCCCCTGCTGGGTTCTCGCCTAAGAGTTCCCGACATCGAACGCCTCGACGGGCAATGGTTTCGCGCGCCCGAGGAGACTGCGCTTCTGGTTTATTGGTGGTCAAGCACCTGCCCCTTTTGTGCCCAGCAAAGTCCGGCCATGCAGGCCTTATGGGAGCGCCAAGCAACGCGGGGCTTGAACATGATTGCGCTCTCAATCGACAAAACCCCCACCGAGGCTGAGGCCTACTTGAAAAAGCGCGGCTACACATTTCCCGCCGCTTGGGCCAGTCCAAACTGGCGCAAACAGTTCCCTAAACCCAAGGGCCTGCCCATCACGCTCGTGTTGGATCGTCGACAGAAGGTGGTGGTCGCGGAGAAGGGGCAGCTTTTTCCCGAAGACGTCGAGGCCCTCGGCAAACTCCTGCTCTAGGGGGGCATGCGGGGGGGGAGGCCTCCGCTCCGCGTCTGACGGAGGGGCGCTCGCACTAAGCCCCGGGAGAGGCGCCTGGAACTTGGGGAGATGCCACAGAAAACGGATCAAACCCCCGAAGAACCCCGCGCAACATTCTCAAGTACAGCGTTAAAAAAGGGGCATCTTGCTCGGCCAAGGACGCGCCTGCATGTCCCGTTAACAGCGCCGAAGGATCGGCATCGACATAGCATGCCATGCGAAAAGCGGAGATGGCGTCCACAGCCGGCCCTTCCTCTCCGGTCGTGCTCACGGCATGGTCCGTGCTCAAGGTGCTCAAAAAAGGCATCACGACCCAAGCCTTCAACTGCTCTTCTTGAATCAGTTGGTCAATGCAAACATCGACAGTGGTACCTTCTCGCCAGCGCTGATTCAAGTGCTTGAGCAAGGCCTGAGCCCCTCGAGGCGAGACCAGATAAGAGGATGAGCCCGTGGTGCGCCACCCTTTGAGCGTTTGCACCGAGACGGTTTGGTGTGCACGGTATTGCGCAATGGCCGAACACAGCTTCGCCCATTGCAGGGGGGTGGGTGGCGGGTGCCAGAAAACGTCCGTGAACAACAGATCCCAGTCCTGATGGTTGGCCGCAATCTCGCCCACCACCCGATGGCAATGGGGGTGCAGTCGTGCATCATCTTCCAAAATGTGCATGGCCTGACCTTCCCCGAGCCCAGCTGCTTCTTACCAGAGACGTTGGTGACTGAGCCAACACCCTAGATGGCCTGTACCCAATTGGGACTCAAAACGCTCTGGCGCTTGGGCTCCTTCCACCGCTTCAAACCGTTCATACACGGCCGATAATCCCAACGCGTTGAGGTGAGATTGCATGTTCGCGCGCCGCTCGTGGCTACGCGAAAGGTTAATGAAACGACCCAGGATCTGCATGGCGGGAGACGGCAGGAGCCTTGCTTGCTTTGGCTATTCGCCGGTCGGATGGTGCGGCATGAGTCGATCGACAAAAGCGATCGCCATGGCGCTGAGCAAGAAGGCAATGTGGATCACGGTTTGCCAGATCAGCACCTTTTCATCGTAGTTGCCCGCATTGATGAAGGTCTTGAGCAGGTGAATCGAGCTGATGCCGATGATGGCCGTGGCCAATTTGACCTTCAATACCGAGGCATTCACATGGTCGAGCCATTCGGGCTGGTCGGGGTGATCCTCCAAATTCAGCCTAGAGACAAAGGTTTCATACCCCCCCACGATGACCATGATGAGCAAGTTCGAGATCATCACCACGTCAATCAGGCCCAAGACGACCAGCATGATGATGGTCTCGTTGAGGGAAGTAATCGGCGCGTCGTCCCTATAGCCAATGTTGTTGACCAGTTCGGCCAGGGCCTGCTGATTGCCAAAGGCGGCCTCAACCAAATGCATCAGCTCCACCCAAAAGTGAAACACATACAGGGCTTGGGCAAGAATCAGCCCCAGGTAGAGGGGCAGCTGCAACCAACGGCTGGCAAAAATAACACGGGGTAAACGACGCATGGGCAATCCAACCAATGAAAAACACCCCGACTACGGAATGCGGGGCTCAAAAGGTGAATTGTAAAAGTGATCGCCACCGATGCCCGACACGAATTGAAAACGCTGCCGGAAAACAAATGCACCCCATCTGGTGCCCCCTTTTCGGCGCATGGTATCGGGCGACGGGCCTGATCAAATGGCGACGAGGTCTTGAATCCCCTTTTGCGCCATCTCTGCACCGGGGCCTTGGGCGATGATCTCGCCGCGCTCCATGACCAAATAATGATCAGCCAATTCCGCCGCGAAATCGTAGTATTGCTCGCACAAGAGAACCCCCATTCCCCGCTCATGGGCCAATTGGCGCACCACGCGGCCAATCTCCTTGATGATGCTCGGTTGAATCCCCTCCGTGGGTTCGTCTAGGATGAGCAGCTGCGGCCGTGCACACAGGGCGCGTGCAATCGCCAATTGCTGTTGTTGCCCGCCCGACAAATCGCCCCCACGGCGCGACATCATTTGCGCCAAGACCGGAAACAGGGCCAGCAAATCTTCGGGGATGGCCGCTTGGGACGGCTGGGTGGCCAAACCCATTTTCAAGTTTTCTGCCACCGTCAAGCGCGCAAAGATCTCGCGCCCCTGCGGCACATAACCCATGCCCGCCCGCGCCCTGGCGTAAGGCGGCGTGCCTTCCAAGGCTTGGCCATTCAAGCGAATATGACCGCTGCGCACATTCACCAAACCCATCAAGCTTTTGAGCAAGGTGGTCTTGCCCACGCCATTGCGCCCCAAGAGGACCGTCACCGCACCCTTGGGCACCGCCAAGCTCACATCGCGCAGGATGTGCGAACCGCCGTAGTACTGCTCTAGATGCTGGACTTCCAACAAACTCATGTCAACGCCCCAAATAAACTTCAATCACGCGTTCATCTGACTGCACCTGAGCCAGCGTTCCTTCCGCAAGGACTCGCCCCTCGCTCAAAACCGTGACCGTCTCGGCAATGGCCGCGATAAACGCCATATCGTGCTCGACCACCAACAAGGAATGTTGGCCCTTGAGCGTCAAAAAAAGCTCCGCCGTGCGCTCGGTTTCGTGGTCGGTCATGCCCGCCACCGGTTCATCCAACAGCAGCAATTTGGGGTCTTGCATGAGCAGCATGCCAATTTCCAGCCATTGCTTCTGACCATGGCTCAACTCACCGGCCAAACGTGTGACCGCATCCACCAAGTGAATGGTTTGCAGCACCTCGTAGAGACGGTCTGCGCTAGCCCCATTGATGCGAAAACGCATTGACGCCAGTACCCCCTTATGCGTTTTGAGGGCAAGCTCGAGGTTTTCATACACCGTCAAGTGCTCAAAGACGGTCGGCTTTTGGAACTTGCGCCCAATGCCGAGTTGGGCGATCTCGGGCTCGTTGTGGCGTTGCAAATCAATCGTGCTGCCAAAATACACCTGACCGCGATCGGGACGGGTTTTGCCCGTGATGATGTCCATCATCGTGGTTTTACCGGCCCCATTGGGGCCGATGATGCAGCGCAGTTCGCCCGGCGCGATGTCCAACGAAAGACCGTTGATGGCTTTGAAGCCGTCAAAACTCACGTGCACGTCTTCGAGGTAGAGAATCCGTCCGTGGGTGAGGTCAAGCACGCCCGCGTCATGCAAACGCCCGTAGCTCGCCGCTCGGCCACCGGATTCGGTGACCGCATGACCCGCTAAGCGCTGCTGATAGTCCTGCAGCCGCTTCGCCCCTTGCTCAAACATCTCCGGCGTCATGAGCGACCTCCTTTGCGCAACCACCACCCCACCACCCCCTGTGGCAGAAAAAGGGTGACGGCAATGAACAGCGCGCCCAGACAATACAACCAAAACTCCGGGGCGTAGACCGTGAGCACACTCTTGGCGCCATTGACCAAAAAAGCCCCGACGATCGGTCCCACCAAGGTCGCGCGCCCCCCCACTGCCGCCCAGATGGCCATTTCGATGCTGCTCGCCGGGCTCATCTCGCTCGGATTGATGATGCCCACCTGGGGCACATATAAAGCCCCCGCCACCCCGCAGAGCATGGCCGAGATCACCCAGATTGAGAGTTTGTAGGGCAGCGGCGAGTAGCCGCAGAACATGACGCGGTTTTCCGCATCACGAATGGCCATGAGAATGCGGCCGTATTTGCTGCCCACGAGCCACCGCCCGCCCAGATACCCCCCCAGCAGGACGGCGGCTGTGAGCACAAACAAGACCATGCGCGTCTCGGGTGTAGCCAAAGGCAGGCCTAGGATGCGCTTGAAGTCGGTAAAGCCATTGTTGCCGCCAAAGCCGGTCTCGTTGCGGAAGAACAAAAGCATCGCGGCGTACGTCAGGGCTTGGGTGATGATGGAGAAGTAAACCCCTTTGATGCGGGAGCGAAAGGCAAACCACCCAAAGACAAAAGCGACCAAACCGGGCACGGCCAAGACCAATATCACTGTCGCGGGAAAACTGTCCGACAGGCTCCAATGCCAGGGCAAGGTCTTCCAATCCAAAAACACCATGAAGTCCGGCAAATCGCTTTGGTATTGACCATCGCGGCCAATTTGGCGCATCAGGTACATGCCCATGACATAGCCTCCCAAAGCGAAGAAGAGTCCATGCCCTAAAGACAAAATGCCAGCGTAGCCCCAGATCAAATCGATCGCCAGGGCACAAATGGCGTAGCACATGATCTTGGCCACCAGTGAAACGGCGTAATCGCTCAAATGCAGGGGGTGTCCAGCGGGCACCGCCAAGTTGAGCAGCGGCACCAGCACCCCTAGTAGCAGGGCCAAAAGTAACCAGACACGCCAAGCCCTGGGGCTGAGCAAAGGTGCCGGGGTGGGAAGATCCGAACGGGTCGTCATGGCTTAGGCCTCCGCGCTGCGGCCCTTCATCGCAAACAGACCTTGGGGTCGTTTTTGGATGAAGGCGATGATGAAGATGAGAACGGCAATCTTGGCCAGAACAGCCCCGGCCCAGCCCTCGAGCAACTTGTTGACCAAGCCCAGCCCCAAGGCGGCATACACCGTTCCAGCCAACTGGCCTACCCCTCCGAGCACCACCACCATGAACGCGTCCACGATGTAGTTTTGCCCGAGGTCTGGTCCGACGTTGCCAATTTGACTCAAGGCACAGCCGGCCAAGCCGGCAATGCCCGAACCCAAGGCAAAGGCGTAGGTATCCACCCGCGCCGTGTGCACGCCCAATGCCGAGGCCATGGCGCGGTTTTGCGTCACACCCCGCACGAACAAACCTAAGCGTGTGCGCGCGATCATGGCTGCCATGGCCACGAGCACCGCCAGCGCAAAGCCAATGATGATCAAGCGATTCCATGGCAGGGTGAGGTTGGCAAGCACGGCCAAACCCCCGCTCATCCAGGAAGGGTTCTCGACCGCTACGTTTTGGGCGCCAAAAAGGGTACGCACCCCTTGCATGAGCACAAGGCTGATGCCCCAAGTGGCCAACAAGGTCTCGAGGGGGCGACCATACAAATGCCGCAACACCAAGCGCTCCAGCGCCGCGCCCACGAGGGCGGCCACGAAGAAGGCAAAGGGAACGGCCAATAACAGGTAATAGTCAAAGGCCTGCGGGAACCAGGCCCGCATCAGGTTTTGCACCACGTAGGTGGCGTAGGCACCAATCATCATCAATTCGCCATGCGCCATGTTGATGACGCCCATCAAGCCGTAGGTGATGGCCAGGCCCAGGGCAATGAGCAGCAAGATGGAGCCCAAGCTCACCCCCGTGAAGAAGGCGCCCAAGCGCTCGCCCCAGCGCAGCGCTTCGGTAATGCTTTGCACCGAACGCTGCAACCGGGCCCGCACTTGCGGATCGCTCTCTTGCGCCAAACGTTGGTTCAGGAGCAGTTGGGTTTCGGGAGTCTCACTGCGCGCGAGCAAATGGGCAGACTCCAATCGCACCTTGGGATCGGGATGGTTGAGTTGCAAAGCGGCCTGCGCCAAGGTGAGTTGGGCTTTGAGAGCGGCATCGGTCTCGCGCTCAAGCGCTTGCTGCACCAAAGCCGCTTTGCTCTCATCGGGCTCCTTGATAAAGAGCCGAATCGAGGCCAAGCGCACTTGGCGATCCGGGCTCAGCAGCTGCAGGGCCGAGAGCGCCGAGTCAATTTCGCCGCGCATGCGGTTGTTGTTCATCACCTCCACCGCCGTCTCCGGAATGGACTGGGTTTGGCCCGTGACGGCATCGAGACCCACGCCGTCCTGCACGATCCAGACGCGCCCATCTTGGGTTTTCACCGCATCGTCGGCTAGGGCCTTGAGCAAGCGGACGGTGGCTTCGTCAGGTGAGGCAACCGCGCGTTGCAGGGCGGCAATGCGTGCATCGGTGTCGCCGACGGACAAATCACGCGCGAGTTCGGGCGTGAGGGCCCAAGCCGCCTGTGAAGACCACCACACCCAAACGCATAAGAGCAGAATTCTTGCCATCATTCTTCCAAGAAAAAGGGGGGCGCGGGATGCGCTACCAACGGTGGGCAGCCCAACCACGTCCCCCCGGTGATGCACCGGGCTAGCCGATGGGTTTACTTCTTCACCGGCTCATCGGGCTTCTTGTCATTGCCTTCGATGAAGGGGCTCCAAGGCTTGGCCTTGACGGGGCCCGGGGTCTTCCAAACCACGTTGAACTGGCCATCGGCCTTGACTTCGCCAATGAAGACCGATTTGTGCAGGTGATGGTTTTTCTCATCCATCTTGGAGGTGATGCCGCTCGGGGCCTTGAAGGTTTGACCCGCCATGGCCTTGATCACGGCATCGACTTCCGTGGTCTTGGCCTTTTCCACCGCTTGCTTCCACATGTTGATGCCGATGTAGGTGGCCTCCATGGGATCATTGGTCAGCGGCTTGTCTTTGTGGCCGGCGATGTTCTTGGCCTTGGCGTAGGCGGCCCATTTTTTCGTGAACTCATCGTTGGCCGGATTTTTCAGGCTCATGAAGTAATTCCAAGCCGCGAGGTGACCCACCAGGGGCTTGGTGTCCACGCCCCGCAACTCTTCCTCGCCCACCGAGAAGGCCACCACGGGCACGTCCTTGGCTTTGAGGCCGGCATTACCGAGCTCCTTGTAAAACGGCACGTTCGAATCACCGTTGATGGTCGAGACGACGGCCGTTTTACCCCCAGCCGAAAACTTTTTGATGTCCGCGACGATGGTTTGGTAATCGGCATGGCCAAAGGGGGTGTACTTCTCATCAATATCAGCCTCTTTAACGCCCTTGCTCTTGAGGTAAGCGCGCAAAATTTTGTTGGTGGTTCGCGGGTACACATAGTCGGTGCCGAGCAACACCCAGCGCTTGGCACCACCGCCGTCTTTGCTCATGAGGTAGTCCACCGCGGGGATGGCTTGTTGGTTCGGGGCGGCCCCGGTGTAGAACACGTTTTTGGAGAGCTCCTCGCCCTCATACTGAACGGGATAGAACAACAAGCCGTTGAGTTCTTCAAAAACCGGAAGCACGGATTTGCGGCTCACTGAAGTCCAGCAGCCAAAGACCACGGCCACTTTGTCTTGCGTCAGGAGCTGTTTGGCTTTTTCGGCAAACAAGGGCCAGTTGGAGGCCGGGTCCACCACCACGGGTTCGAGCTTCTTGCCCAACACGCCGCCCTTGGCGTTGATTTCCTCAATGGCCATGAGCACCGTGTCTTTGAGCACGGTCTCCGAAATGGCCATGGTGCCGGAAAGCGAGTGCAACACCCCCACCTTGATGGTGTCGGCGGCGAATGCCTGCGGGACGAGCGAGAGCGAGCCCACGCAAAGTGCGGCGGCAGCGGTGAGGGTTTTGAGGTGACCACGACGATTAAGCATTGAATGCACTCCAGAAAAATGTTGAGGCTTGCGCCAGGTTGTGCGCACGAGCACGCGCTATCCCTTACGCAAGCGGTGTGCCAGCCCAATCGGACTTAAATGTCGAAATTTGTCCTTCAACTGGTGCATGGAGAACTTCTGGCGCACCACTTCGGGGCATGACGCCGGTATGTGTGGCCTACAGAACCGTCGTGCGCCGGGCACAGCGGCGAAAGGCAAAATTTTGCGGGGCCCAAGGCGGGGCCCGAGCGCATTTTGGAGTGGTTTTCGGGGCACAATTGAATGAAGGTATCTAGATTGCAGGCCTATCCCTATGGATCTCACCCCTCGCGAAAAAGACAAATTGCTCATCTTTACCGCGGCGCTTCTCGCCGAGCGACGGCGCGCGCGGGGTCTCAAACTCAATCACCCTGAGGCCGTGGCCCTGATCACGGCGGCAGTCATGGAGGGCGCTCGTGACGGTAAAACCGTGGCTCAACTCATGAGTGACGGACGCGATGTGCTCACCCGCGCTGACGTGATGGAGGGTGTGGCCGAAATGATTCCGGACATTCAAGTCGAAGCCACCTTTCCTGATGGCACCAAACTTGTGACGGTGCATCAACCCATCGCTTAATCACCGACCTATTTGAGAAGGTTCTTCCCATGCAAAAAATCAGCCTCTTGGCGCTCGCATGCGTGTCCCCCCTGATTCACGCCCACGAAGGCCATGGCCTCGAAGGAGCGAGCCACTACCATGCCTCCGATGCCTTTGGTTTTGTGCTCTTCGTGGCGATTGGCTTGGCCGCTTGGTGGCTCAGCAATCGCAAGTAAGGCGGGCATCATGATTCCCGGTGAACTGTTCATTGAGGCGGGCGAGCACACGCTTAACCCTGGCCGCCGAACGCTGCAGGTCATGGTGCACAACCGTGGCGACCGCCCCATTCAAGTGGGCTCACACTATCACTTTGCGGAAACCAATTCAGCCCTCGATTTCGATCGTGCCGCCGCGCGTGGCATGCGCTTGAACATCGCCTCGGGCACCGCCGTTCGTTTTGAGCCGGGGCAGCAACGTCGCGTTGAGTTGGTGGACATCGCCGGGGATCGGCGGGTTTTTGGTTTTCGCGGTCAGATTCAAGGAGCCCTGTGATGGCCACCCTCAGCAGGCGTGCCTACGCGGAAATGTACGGCCCCACCGTGGGCGATCGCATTCGACTGGCCGATACCGACCTCGTGATCGAGGTGGAACAAGACCTCACACTGCGTGCCGGGGGCTATGGCGAGGAAGTCAAGTTCGGTGGCGGCAAAACCATTCGCGACGGTATGGCCCAATCCCAGCGCTCGCGACAGGAAGGTGCCGTCGACACGGTCTTGACCAATGCCCTCATCGTCGATCACAGTGGCATTGTCAAAGCCGACATCGGCTTGCGCGACAGCCGCATCGTGGCCATTGGCAAGGCCGGTAATCCCGATACCCAGCCCGGAGTGGACATCATCATCGGCCCGGGCACGGAGATCATCAGTTGCGAGGGCATGATTGTCACCGCCGGGGGAATCGATTCGCACATCCACTTCATCGCCCCTCAGCAAATCGAGGAGGCGCTCACCAGCGGCATCACCACCATGATTGGCGGGGGCACGGGCCCAGCCACGGGCACCTTTGCCACCACGTGCACCCCAGGGCCTTGGAACCTCGCCCGCATGCTCCAAGCCGCCGACGCCTTCCCCATGAACCTGGGCTTTTTAGGCAAAGGGAACGCCGCTTTGCCACAGGCCTTACTGGAACAAATTTCTGCGGGCGCGATAGGTTTGAAGTTGCACGAAGACTGGGGAACCACCCCAGCGGCGATTGACAATTGTCTGGATGTGGCCGAACAAACCGACACGCAAGTGGCCATCCACACCGATACGCTCAACGAATCCGGGTTTGTGGAGGACACCGTGGCGGCCTTCAAGGGCCGCACCATTCACACGTTCCACACGGAAGGCGCTGGCGGCGGCCACGCCCCCGACATTTTGAAGGTGGTGGGCGAGGCCAATGTGCTGCCCTCCTCCACCAACCCCACCCGCCCCTACACCATCAACACCTTGGATGAGCATGTGGACATGCTCA
>JACCDX010265096.1_pt1 | contig 31153 bp, 30 predicted proteins | sample 7449681 | NCBI WGS metagenome assembly JACCDX01 (sample SAMN15323450, study PRJNA562643) | freshwater metagenome | isolation source: river surface water | place: USA:Blue River Watershed | collected 2017-08-18
ATCGGCTCGTCTCTGTTGCTCTAATCCTCACCTTGGTGCCTTGCGGCCTTTCGGTGGAGAGGTGTTACCTCCTACGCTGTCCTGTGCAGTCCGGACGTTCCTCCAGTGCGGCCTTTCGGCCCATGGCCAAAGAAAATCTTTCGCCATGGCTTTGCAGCTTGCACCAGCGACGGTCTGGCAGGCTTCACACCCGCATTATCGCCTCGCGGCATAACCATATGCAGGAATTGGCAGAACAAGTAGGTCAAAATCCGTCTCAGTCATTCGAATCATTCCCCTTTACACCCCAAGGACCGCGATCATGAAAGCTCAAAACGTCTTACAGACCATCGGTAACACGCCCCACATTCGCATCAACAAACTGTTTGGCGCCAATGCCAATGTGTGGATCAAATCCGAGCGCAGCAACCCCGGTGGTTCCGTGAAAGATCGCATTGCCTTGGCCATGGTGGAAGATGCCGAGAAAACGGGGGCTCTCAAAGCGGGCGGCACCATCATTGAACCCACCTCGGGCAACACAGGCATTGGTTTGGCCATGGTAGCGGCCGTCAAGGGCTACAAATTGATCTTGGTGATGCCAGACAGCATGTCCATTGAGCGCCGCCGTTTGATGTTGGCCTATGGCGCCACCTTTGATCTGACACCCCGCGAAAAAGGCATGAAAGGCGCCATTGCCCGCGCCGAAGAATTGGTGGCCAGCACCCCCGGCGCTTGGATGCCGCAACAATTCAACAATCCCGCCAACATCGATGTCCACGTGCGCACCACGGCGCAAGAAATCTTGGCGGACTTTCCCGAAGGCATCGACGCCATCATCACAGGTGTGGGCACTGGTGGCCACTTGACGGGCACCGCCAAAGTCTTGAAAGCCAAATTCCCCAATCTCAAAGTGTTTGCCGTCGAACCCACCGCATCGCCTGTCATCTCTGGCGGTGCGCCTGCACCCCACCCCATTCAAGGCATTGGCGCGGGCTTCATTCCTAAAAACCTGGACACCAGCTTGCTAGACGGCGTGATTCAAGTGGAGGCCGAAGACGCACGCGAATTCGCACGCCGCTCCGCACGCGAAGAAGGTTTGTTGGTTGGCATTTCTTCAGGCGCCACCTTGGCCGCCATTGCCCAAAAATTGAAAGAACTGCCCGCCGGCGCCACCGTGCTGGGCTTCAATTACGACACTGGCGAGCGTTACTTGTCGATTGAAGGCTTCTTGCCAAACTGAATATCAGCGCCTGCGGATGCCAAGCAGGGTTTCCTTGCTTGGCATCTCGCGCGATAATTGGCGAGTCTGCTTGATAACCACAAGCCCATTGATCGACTGCCATGATTCGAATCTCAGAACTCAAACTGCCTTTGACTGCATTGCCAGTCGAAGTGCGTCGCGCAGCGGATGCCCCGTCAGAAACTGACGAAGATCGAATTCCGCCCCCCCATCCCGAAGAGGCTTTGCGCCAACTGGCTGCAAAAGCGCTGGCCATTGATGCGGTCGCGATTGACCAATTGCATGTTTTCAAACGCAGCTTTGATGCACGCAAAGCCGATTTGTTGGCGGTGTTCATTGTCGACATCACCTTGAAAGACCCCGCAGCTGAGGACTCGCTGCTCAAGCAGTTTTCTGGCAACCCTCACATTCAAGCCACGCCCAACATGACTTGGCAGGCGCCTTGTCATGCGCCCGCCAACTTTGGCTTGGAAGAAGGTGAACGCCCCGTGGTGGTGGGCTTTGGCCCATGCGGTATTTTTGCAGCCTTGAGCTTGGCGCAAATGGGTTTCAAGCCCATCGTCATTGAACGTGGCAGTCCCGTGCGTCAACGCACCAAAGACACCTGGGGCTTGTGGCGCAAACAAACACTCAATCCTGAAAGCAATGTGCAGTTTGGTGAAGGCGGCGCTGGCACTTTTTCTGACGGCAAGCTCTACAGCCAAATCAAAGACCCGCGTCATTTGGGTCGCAAGGTGATGAACGAGTTTGTGCAAGCGGGTGCGCCTAGCGACATTTTGTTTGCGGCGCATCCCCACATCGGCACGTTCAAGTTGGTCAAGGTGGTGGAAAACTTGCGAGAGCAAATCATTGCGATGGGCGGCGAAGTGCGTTTTGAACAACGCGTGGTCGACATCGACATTGAGACCACCGCGCAGGGCCGACAAGTCACCGGCTTGCACATGGAAGACCGCAACACGGGCAAGCGTTCGCACTTGGCCACCCAGCATGTGGTGCTGGCTTTGGGCCACAGCTCGCGCGACACCTTCACTTTGTTGTACGAGCGCGGCGTTTACATGGAGGCCAAGGCCTTCTCGATAGGCGTTCGCATTGAACATCCACAAAGTGTGATTGATGCAGCCCGATGGGGCCGTCATGCCGGCCATCCTTTACTGGGTGCGGCCGATTACAAGCTGGTGCACCATGCGCAAAACGGTCGTGCGGTTTACAGCTTTTGCATGTGCCCCGGCGGCACGGTGGTGGCCGCCACCAGCGAACCTGGCCGTGTCGTCACCAACGGCATGAGCCAATACTCACGCAACGAACGCAACGCCAACGCCGGCATGGTGGTGGCCATCGATCCTGAAGATTACCCACTGGATGTCGCTGCATGGCAAGCCGCCTTTGGTGAAGCCGATGGTTTGAAATGGGCCCTGCAAGCGCAAGCGATGGCCCAGCAAACACCCAAGGCTTATCACCCGCTGTCGGGCATTGTGTTTCAACGTTTGTTGGAATCTAAAGCCTTTGTGGCAGGCGGCGAAAACTACACCGCACCCGGTCAACTGGTGGGCGACTTTTTGCATGCGCGGGCATCCAAAGATTTTGGTGCAGTGCAGCCTTCCTACAAACCAGGCGTGAGCTTGGGCGATTTGTCACAAGTGCTGCCCGCATTTGCGGTGCAAGCCATGCGTGAAGCGCTGCCGGTATTTGGTCGCAAGATCAAAGGCTACGACATGCAAGATGCCGTGTTAACCGGCGTAGAAACACGCACATCATCGCCCCTCAAAATGACACGGGGTGAAAACTTTCAAAGTTTGAACACCCTGGGCCTGTATCCGGCTGGTGAGGGCGCCAGTTATGCTGGGGGTATTTTGTCGGCAGGTGTGGATGGCATCAAAGTGGCCGAGGCTTTGGCCCAAGCCATAACGGCAAAGACCTGAAGCAAGGCAGCATCACTAAGATGCAAGGACTGCCTCGAATTACTGGAATGTGTACTTGGTGCCCAAGCTGAACACAGCTTTGCCGCCTTGCTTGCCCCATGTGCCATCCAACTGCAAACCTGGCAACACATCTCTGCGCAAACCAACACCCACCAAAGGCTTGGACGCACGCTGCGCCACTGACTCAATGTGAGCGGTCCAATCACCCATGGTTTGTTCCCAGGCCACACCCCAAGACGGCACATCTTTGCCTTCAGCATCTCTGGCGCTGATCAAACTTGAATGAAGGGTACCTGCGCCCATGTCGCAGCTTGTATTGCCCGCCACAAAAGATTTTTGACCTTCACCTTTTTGCCATTGCGTCACGCCCAACACCCACGCATAGTGGCAAGATTTTTCTTTGGGTGCCGTCACTTGCATCTTGGCTAGAAAATTTTGACTGTGAGGACCGCCTGAAAAAGTTCTCACATCTTGTGCAACCAAATCCAGGCCAGGCAAAGGCGAGTAAGTGGGCGCAATGGTCAAGGTGCGCGAGCCATCGGCTGCACGGGACCAAAATGTTTCAACGTGGGCCACGCCCTGATCGTTCACATTGGCGTCGTCCACATTCAAAGGACGGCCTGCCTGAGCAGATACACCCAACAAAGTCAATGCCAACAGGCTGAGGATTTTTTTCATAAACAAAGTCGTTTCAAACTTAAACAAACAACACAGGAACCATGGACACCACCAACAACAGGGCCATGCTCCAATTGAAAATACGGCGCCATGTATCTTGTTGCAAATAGCGCTCTAACTTAGCGCCCAGCCACACCCACAAACCTACACTGGGGAAATTGATGGCGCTGAACATCATGCAAGTGAGCACCACAAAAGTGAGCGATGCATCGGTGGGCATATAGTTGCTGAAATAGCCAATGGCCATGATCCACGCTTTGGGATTGACCCACTGAAATGCGGCAGCACCCAAGAAGCTGATGGGTTGCGTGGCCTCTTCGCCATTGCGCTCTGGCGCACCACTGCGGGCGACGCCCCATGCCAAATACACCAGGTAAGCAAAGCCTATGACCTTCATCACTTGGTACACAAAGGGATAGGCCTTCAGCAAACTTTCGAGGCCCGCGCCGACCAACAGCAGCATCACAAAGTGACCCAAAGAAACGCCCAGCCAATGCGGCAGTGTGCGCTTCACACCAAAGTTAACGCCCGAGGCCAACAGCATCATGTTGTTGGGCCCTGGGGTCACCGAGGTCACAAAGGCAAACATGGCCATGGCCGCCACCAACTCCACATTGAAGTTCATGACTGACTGGCCTTCGGCCATTGGGTGTGAAACTTGCCGGGCTTGTCCAAACGTTGATAAGTGTGTGCACCGAAGTAGTCGCGCTGCGCTTGCAACAAGTTGGCGGGCAAGCGCGCCGTGCGGTAGGCGTCGTAGTAGCTCAACGCACTCATGAAGGCGGGCACTGCCACACCATTCATGGCAGCCATGGCCACCACCTCACGCAAATCTTGTTGGCACTCGGCCATCAGGCGTGCAAAGTGATCGTCCACCAGCAAGTTGGTGAGATTGTGTTGGACGGCAAAGGCTCGGCGAATGTCTTCCAGCAAATGCGCACGGATGATGCAACCGGCGCGCCAAACCGACGCCACTTTGTCCATGGGCAATTGCCAATCGTGTTCTTTGTCGCCCGCTTTGATCAAAGCAAAACCTTGGGCATAGGCGCAAATTTTGGCAGCCAGCAAAGCCTTTTTAATTTTGGGCAAGACTTCTTTGAGGTTTTGTACAGCTTGAGGCTGAGGGCCCTTCAGTAATTTGGAAGCCACCACGCGCTCGGGCTGCACGGCACTCATGGTTCGCGCAAACACAGCGTCGGCAATGGTAGGCGCACTGACGCCCATGTCCAATGCAATTTGGCTGGTCCATTTACCTGTGCCTTTTTGCTCTGCGGTGTCCAGAATCATGTCAACCAAAGCATTGCCGGTTTCTGGATCCTCGTGCGACAAGATGTCGGCGGTGATGTCGATCAAGTAGCTGCTCAACTCACCTTGGCCCCATTCACGGAACACCGCGCTCTTTTGCTGCGCGGTCATGCCCAAGCCCTTCATGAGCGCATAGGCTTCGCAAATCATTTGCATGTCGGCGTATTCAATGCCGTTGTGCACCATCTTCACAAAATGGCCTGCACCACCTGGCCCCATCCATTCACAGCAGGGCTGACCGTCGTCGGCTTTGGCAGCGATGGCTTGCAGAAAGGGCCGCACCAAAGGCCAAGCTTGCGAGCTGCCACCGGGCATCAAAGCGGGGCCTTTTAAAGCACCTTCTTCACCGCCACTGACGCCAGAGCCGACGTACAAGATGCCGGTGCCTTCGAGCGATTCCATTCTGCGTTGGGTGTCGCGGTAGAGGGTGTTGCCACCGTCAATGACGACGTCGCCTGCATTCAACAAAGGCGTGAGTTCTTTGAGGACGACGTCAACTGGGGCGCCAGCAGGCACCATAAGCCAGACGCGTCGGGGCAGTTGCAAGTTGGCGACCAAGTCTTTCAAGGTATTGGCTGCGCAGGCGTTCAGGCCTTCTGTGCGTTTGGCAAAGCTGTTGCGTTTGTTGTCGTCGAGGTCAAAGCCTGTGACGCTGAAGCCGTTGCGCTCTAAGTTGAGGGCCAGGTTTTCGCCCATGACGCCGAGGCCGATGAGTCCAATGTGTGATGCTTGCATTTGACTGTGTTTGTTTTTCAGAATTTGTGCGCGGATTTTCGCATGGGGTTGGGGGAAATAGCGTCACCTCTGTTTGGAGGTTGGAAGGCACTTCTATATGGGTAGAGGTTTGAGCAGACAGGTAGGGGCGTCTTCCTCATACTGGAGTACCAGAAATCGTTCAGACGCCCCTACCTGTCTGCTCAAACCTTTGGGTGGCGTGAAGATTCCTTGCCAAATAAATGGGGTCAGATCAACATTAATTTTGTCAATCGGTGTGGGCAGAGGCCAAGGGCGGGCTGACGATTTCTGGTACCCCAGTATGAGGAAGCCCGCCCTTGGCCTCTGCCCACACTGATTGGAAATTAATGTTGATCTGACCCCATTTATTCCACCGTCACACTCTTTGCCAAATTACGAGGCTTGTCGACATCCGTACCACGCGCACAAGCCGTGTGATACGCCAACAACTGCAAAGGCACCACGTGAAGAATAGGTGACAGCACGCCATAGTTCTCCGGCATGCGAATCACATTCACACCCTCACTGCTCTCAATCTTCGTATCGCCATCGGCCAACACATACAGCACGCCGCCGCGTGCACGCACCTCTTGCATGTTGCTCTTCAGCTTCTCTAGCAATGCATCATTCGGTGCAACCGTTACAACGGGCATCTCGCTCGTTACCAATGCCAAGGGACCATGCTTCAGCTCACCTGCCGCATAGGCTTCGGCGTGAATGTACGTGATCTCTTTCAACTTCAACGCACCTTCCAAGGCAATGGGGTAATGCGGGCCACGGCCCAAGAACAAGGCGTTTTCTTTCGACGCAAATTCTTGTGCCCAGCTGATGATTTGCGGCTCGAGTGCCAACACCGCTTGCAAAGCTGCGGGCAAGTGGCGCATGGCTTTGAGGTGCATCGCTTCGTCTGCATCACTCAAACGACCTTTGCTTTGCGCCAAGGCCAGCGTCAACAAAAACAAGCCCGCCAATTGGGTGGTGAAAGCCTTGGTAGAGGCCACACCAATTTCAGCGCCTGCGCGCGTCACATAGGCCAACTTGCACTCACGCACCATGGCCGACGTGGCCACGTTGCAGATGGTGAGCGTGTGCTGCATGCCCAAACTTTGCGCGTGACGCAAAGCGGCCAGTGTGTCGGCCGTTTCGCCCGATTGCGTGATGGTGACCACCAAGGTTTTGGGGTCGGGCACAGAATCTCTGTAGCGGTACTCGCTGGCAATTTCGACTTGGCATCGGATCTGCGCCACCGACTCCAACCAGTACTTGGCCACACAACCGCTGTAGTAACTGGTGCCGCAAGCCAAGATCAAAACCTGGTCGATTTCTTTGAACACCTTGAATGCGCTGGCCAATTGCCCACCACCGCTCACGCCGTCAAACAACTCAGGCACGATGTGTTCCACACCTTCCAAGGTGTCGGCAATGGCGCGGGGCTGCTCAAAAATTTCCTTCTGCATGTAGTGTCTGTAGGGGCCTAACTCGGCAGCGCCGCTGTGGGCGTGCACGGTTTTGACGGGGCGCTCTACACGCTGATGGTTGCGGTCCTCAATCCAATACTTGCCCAACTGAATGTCGACCAAGTCACCTTCTTCGAGGTACACAATTTGATCGGTCACACCCGCCAGGGCCATGGCATCGCTGGCCAAAAAGTTTTCGTGGTGTGATGTGCCCACACCCAAAATGAGGGGCGATCCGGCACGTGCACCCACCACACGTTGCGGTTCGTCTTTGTGAAATACAGCGATGGCGTAGGCGCCTTTGAGTTCACTCACTGTGCGTTTGACGGCATCAAACAAATCACCGTCGTACACGCTGTCCACCCAATGCGCGATCACTTCGGTGTCGGTTTGGCTGGTGAACACATAGCCTTTGGCTTGCAGTTGGGCACGCAATTCATCGTGGTTTTCAATGATGCCGTTGTGCACCAAGGCCACGCGACCTGGCTTGTCTTTCAAGCTCTCCAAACTGCCAGGGCCTGAGCTGAAATGTGGGTGCGCGTTGTGGACTGCAGGCACGCCGTGCGTAGCCCAGCGTGTGTGGGCAATGCCGGTGCCGCTTTCCAAATGGTCAGTTTGAATCTGGTCCATCAACTCGGCCACTCGAGAGGTGCTTCGCGCACGTTTTAAGCCGCCTAGGCCGCGCTTCAGGCTGGCTTCATGAATGGCCACCCCGCAAGAGTCGTAGCCTCGGTATTCGAGGCGCTGCAAGCCCTGAACCAAGATGGGAACGATGTTTCGATCGGAAACTGCACCAACAATGCCGCACATGGGATTAACCTTTGATTTGAAAGTACGTGAATCTTAGGTGGCTTAGATAGAAATTACTTTTAATTATTTATTAGTTTATTGAAATAATATTTCACATGTATCTTTTCATGGTTTATTATTTCATTAATCGAATTAAATTGAAATAATTCACATGTCCACCTCCTTTGAAGCCAAAACCTCATCCGGCAGCTTGGATGTCATTGACCTTCAGTTGCTGGCCATTTTGCAAGCCAATGCCAGCATCAGCAACATTGCATTGGCCGACAAATTGCACATTTCCGCGCCCACCTGCTTGCGCCGCACCAAGCGTTTGCAGCAAGAGGGTTGGATTGAAAAGCAGGTGGCCATTTTGTCCTCCGACAAAATGGGTCGGTTCATGGGCCACAGCGTCACAGCCTTGATTGAAGTGAGCTTAGACAAACAAGGCGAGGAATTACTTCTGGCCTTTGAAACGCGCGCCGTTAAAGAAGCAGCGGTTCAACAATGCTGGCGTGTGTCGCCAGGCCCAGATTTCATGTTGGTGGTTCAAGTGCCCGACATGCCGGCCTATTTGGCGTTCACCCAAAGGCTACTGACGCAAGACGCCAATGTGCGAAATGTGAAGGCTTTTTTCAGCGTCAAGCGCGCCAAGTTTGGTACTGAAATTCCGTTACCAAGCGCCATGCCTTGAGGGCTAAGGAAAAGCGCAAGGTCTGCCGAGTTACTTGCCGGGCTTGGGCGTTTTTTGGGGCCGCTTCCAATTGGCAATGCTCACTTGCTTGCCGCGCGCCACACTCAATGCGCCAGGTTCGGTGCTCTTGGAAATGGTCGAACCGCCACCCACAGTGCCCCCTGCGCCAATCGTGACAGGCGCAATCAACACACAGTTGCTTCCCACATGCACATCGGCTTCAATCACAGTGCGGTGTTTGTTGGCACCGTCGTAATTGGCCGTGATGCTGCCCGCGCCATAGTTGACGCGCTCGCCCACGGTGGCATCGCCCAAGTAGGCTAAGTGATTGGCTTTGGCACCTTTGGCCAAGGTGGAATTTTTCACTTCCACAAAATTGCCAATGTGCACTTCGGCGCCCAGTTGCGCACCAGGGCGCAAGCGGGCAAAAGGACCAATCAAAGCGCCCTCGCCCACGGTCACGCCTAATTTTTCACCATCGATGTGCGTGAAGGCATGAATGACCGCACCTGCGGCAATTCGTGCATTGGCAATGACGCAGTTGGGGCCAATGCGCACGCCTTCACCCAAGTACACTTGGCCTTCAAACACGCAGTTCACATCGATTTCTACATCGGCTTCGCAGGTCAATTCACCGCGCACATCCAAACGCGCAGGATCGGCCAAACGCACACCTTGCACCATCAGCGCGTTGGCCTTTTGCAATTGGAAAGCGCGCTCAAGTTGCGCCAGTTGCTGCGGGCTGTTGACGCCCGTCACTTGTAATTCGTCTTGAATGCGATGGGCCACCACCGTCACGCCGTCGGCCACGGCCCACTTCACCACATCGGTAAGGTAGTACTCGCCTTGGGCGTTTTGGTTGTCGAGTTTGGCCAGCCACGTTTTGAGTTGGCGCGCAGGCACAGCCATGATGCCGCTGTAAACCTCTTGGATTTTCAGTTGCACGGGGTTGGCGTCTTTTTGCTCCACGATGGCTTGCACAGTATCGCCTTGCGCGGTGCGCACGATGCGGCCGTAGCCTGTGGGGTTGGGCATGTCGAGGGTGAGCAAGGCCAAGCGATCAGCGCCTGCAGCGCTCACACAGGCCATCAAAGCTTTCAGTGTGTCGGCTTGTGTCAGGGGCACGTCGCCCGACAACACCACCACCATGCCATCGTCCGCCAACACGGGCACGGCTTGCTGCACGGCATGCCCTGTGCCCAACTGAGGTTCTTGCCTGACAAACTTCACCGCCAAGCCAGAAACTTGATTGGCCACTGCGGCCTCTACCTCTTCAGCGCCATGACCGGTGATGACCACGGCAGATCGAGCTTGAAGCTGCGCAGCAGTTGCCAACACGTGGCCCAGCAGGGGCTTGCCCGCCAATCGTTGCAAGACTTTGGGCAAACGGCTTTTCATCCGAGTACCCTTACCCGCCGCCATGACAACCACGTCCAAGGGCCGTTGAGGTGACAATGCTGATTGGTTTGTTGAGGTGTCCGACATGGCGAAAATTTCCTTCTGGTTACGAATTATCGCGGCTTCTGTGGCAGCTGTGGTGGTCAGTGCCAGCTTAAGTGGCTGCAGCGCCATCAAATTGGGCTACAACCAACTGCCCGAGATCAGTTCGTGGTGGCTCGACAACTACATCAACTTCACCGACACCCAAGCAACCCAAGCCAAGCAAGCCCTGAAAAAACTACATGCTTGGCACCGCAAAGAAGAGCTGCCTTTGGTGGCCGATTTGTTGGTGCAAGCCCAAAACATGGCGCCGCAAAATATTTCAACCCAACAGGCTTGCGAGGTTTGGGGCAAGTTAGAAAAACGCATCGAGTCTGTCGCTATGGAAAGCTCACGCTTGGCCACGCCCATTGTGTTGCAACTGACACCACGGCAACTGCGTCATTTGGAAAAGCAGTGGACGGTAAAAAATGAAGAATGGAAAAAAGATTGGCTGCAGCCCAGCGCCGATGACCGTTTGAAAAAACGTCTTGATGCCACGGTCGATCGATTTTCAGATTTTTATGGCGACTTGAGTTCTGAGCAAATCAAGATGTTGCGCCTACAAATTGAACAGTCACTGTGGTCACCCGAGGTGGCCATTCAAAACCGCATCAAGCGCCAACAATCGCAATTGCTGGTTTTGCAGAGCCTGACTCAAGACGCATCAAAGCCGGGGTTCAATTTGGCGCAAGCCGAAAATATTGTGTTGCAACTCAGCCTGCAATCGATTCGCCCCCAAGACCCTGCCTTGCTCAATTTGCAACTTCAGCTTGAGCAACAAGCGTGCTTGAACTTCTCCCAGTTCCACAACACCACCACCCCAGCGCAACGCCAAAAGGCGCAACGCCGTTTGCGCGCATACGAAAAAGACATTCGCGAACTGATTTAAATAATTGGGGTCAGATCAACATTAATTTTGTCAATCGGAGGGGGTCAAGCCTAAGGGGGCTGAACGATTTCTGGTACCCCAGATGAGGAAGCCCCCTTAGGCTTGACCCCCTCCGATTGGAAATTAATGTTGATCTGACCCCAATTATTCTGCTTCAGTCCTGCAAGGCTTTCCACATTTCCATGTCGCGCTCTGCAGTCCAAATGCGTGGGTTTTTGATGCCAGAGGCTTCGTCGTAAGCGCGGGTCACATCGAAGGGCAAGCAGTGTTCGTAAATGAACACATGGCCAAACACTGGGTCCATGCTTTTGCGCGTATGGGCCATGGCAGCTTTCAAATCCATCTTGGCAGCCACTGCCTCTTTGCCGGCATTGAACAAAGTTTCCACCCAGCGCTTGGTGTAATCCAAAGCTTTGTTCACATCCGCTTGACCTTTCATGGCTTCACCTCGGCCGGGCACGATGGCTTCTGCTTTCAATGCACGCAAGGCTTCCAAAGTAGCGGGCCACTCGGCCAATTGCGCATCGCCCGTGTAAACGCCCGCTTCGTACTCCACCAAATCGCCAGAGAACAAAACTTTCTCTTCTTCCACCCACGCAATGGTGTCGCCACGCGTGTGTCCGTAACCGGGGCTCCAGATTTGAACCTTCACGCCCCCTAAATCAACCACCAATTTGCCGGGCACTTCACCTTTCGTGGCATCACCGCCGCCAATCACCATGGTGGGCCATGTGAGGCCAGGCACTTCTTCAGCACCGCGGAACAGACGCGGAAAACGCTCCATCTCGCTCTTCATGTCTTGCGCACCGCGCTCCACGATCAGCTCGTAAGTACCTTGGCTGGCAATCACTTCAGTAGCGCCCTCGGCCGCATAAGCACTGGCGCCCAACACACGCACAGCGTGATAGTGCGTCAACAGCACGTACTTGATAGGCTTGTCGCTGATCTTGCGAATTTGTTGAATCAAATCGCGCGCCATGCTGGGCGTGGCCGTGGCATCGCTCACCATGATGAACTTCTCACCAATGATCACCCCCGAATTAGGATCACCTTCAGCGGTATAGGCCCAGCAATGCTTGCTGAGCTGCTCAAACTTAATGACTTTGTCGGCCAAGTCAGCTTGTGAAGCAAATGCTTTGGTTGGTTGGTTCATGTTCTCTCTCCGTTGTACAAACAAATTTAATTGGGGTCAGATCAACATTAATTCAAACCCTTCTCTAACAGGGCAATGACTTCCTCCGCGAAAGCCACATACGAAATGGGGCCGCCAGGGCGAAGCCACGTAAAAGTCCAGTTGATCATACCGAACAACATCATCGTGATGGCTGTTTGGTTCGACGCATTCAATCGACCAGGATAGGCACGTCGCAAAGCACGTGTGACCGCCGCCACCACATCACGCTGGCGGTTCAAAATGAGTTCGCGCGGCGAAATGGCTGGCGTCCCCAGATTGGCATCGGGCACATCGCTTAAAAACTGCGTATCGTTCAGCAAAGCCACATGCCGCGTGGCCGAGCTCTCGTACTCCTGCAGAAACGCACGGATCAATTCATGCAAAGCTGCACGGTCGTCCAAATTGCGACGCTGCGCCGTGGCATCTGTCAAAGCAATCAAAGACAGCAAGCGTTGCGTGTAACGGTCCATGAGGTCAAACAGAATGGCCTCTTTGCTGTCGTAGTAGTGGTAAAGCCGCGCTTTAGAAGTGCCACAGGCCGTGGCGATTTCATTCATGCTGGCCGCCGGATAGCTGCGATCAGCAAAGCACTGCGCCGCGATGTCCAAAATGGCGTCGCGTTTGATGTCGTGCGTGGAGGATTTAGGTCTTGCCATAAATTCTCACATCATCCGCCAACAGGCCACACCACGCCGTTGTCATTCAAGATGGCATCGAGCGGCACATCGTGCGGCTCGGGTTCAAAGTCATCGACATAGCCTTGGGTAAATCCCAAACCCACCGTAAATGGTTTGGGTTGCAAAGTGGCCAAAGTGCGGTCGTAAAAACCACCGCCATAGCCAAGGCGATAGCCCCCTGCGCTGTAACCCACACAAGGCACAAACAACAAGCTTGGCACAATCACTTCCGTGTCCTTGGGTTTGGGAATGCCGTAAGCGTCTTCTTCCATGGGGCAACCGGGGTACCACGCATGAAAGGTCAGGGTTTTGTGAACCTTGTCCACCACCGGCAGCCCAATGCGGCGCAACTGTGACTCACCCGTCAACTCGCCATCTTCTTTCCAGCGGTGCAACGCAGGCAGGGGATCGAACTCGCCTTTGATGGGCCAATAGGCGCCAATCACGGCATCTGAACGGCCAAACAGCCAAATGCGCATCACCCTTTGCAAGGCGTCACTTCGCGCCAGCCTGTCGGGCATGTTGAGGCGCGCCGCCAACAAGTCTTGGCGAATTTGTTTTTTGGCTTCTGATTTGTCCATAATCAACCCATGCAATTGACACAGATTTTGACATCGCTTGGGGCTTCCGTCCTCATTTTCTCCTTCATGAACACGGCCAATGGCCAAATCGTGACCCAAAACAAGTCCGATGACGTCATTTTGGAGATGAACCAGGCCTTTAAAAAGAACGACAAAGCCCAGCTTTCACGCCTTTTGCCCAAAGCCAAAGGTCACGCCTTAGAGCCATGGGCGGCGTATTGGGAGCTGCGCGTTCGTTTGGACCAGGCCAGCACCGCTGAAATTCAAGAATTTCTCACCACGTATGCAGGCACCTATGCAGAGGACCGCCTGCGCAACGATTGGTTGCTACAGCTGGGCCGCCAGCGTGATTGGGCCCTCATTGCCCAAGAATACCCACGCTTTCGGATGAACGACGATCGCGAAGTGCGCTGCTATGCCTTGGGCACTGAAGCACAGCTGAGCAAACCCGAAACACCGGCAGAGCTGAAAAAACTTTGGTACGCCTTGCGCGAATCGGACGACGGCTGCACCACAGTGGCCGAAAAACTGCACGATGCCAAGAAGCTAGAGAGCCTGGACATCTGGCGCAAAGCCCGCTTGGCCATGGACAACAACCGGCCGCGCACTGCGCAAAGTGCGCTCAATATTGAATCGGTGGAGTTGGGCAAACAAGCCATTCTGATTCACGCAGATCCACAAAAATATTTGGACAAGCGCATTGTGGCCTTCACCCGCAAACGCAAAGAACTCTCTGTCTTGGCCCTCATTCGCATCGCCAACACTGACCCCGACAAAGCCGCCCAATTGCTCGAGAAAAAATGGGGCTTGATGCTCAGCAAAGAAGAGCACAACTGGACCTGGGGTGTCATTGGCAAACAGGCCGCACAAAAGCTGCAAGACAACGCGCACCAGTACTTCAGCAAGGTCTCGCGCAACCAAGATTTGAACGACGATCTGCTGGCCTGGAAAGCCCGCGCAGCCCTGCGCCAAGGGGACTGGAAAGCGGTGGCGGCCACGTTGGACGCGATGGAAGATGCCAAAAACGACGCCACGTGGATCTACTGGAAAGCAAGAGCCCAACTCAGCACTGCCACCACCGACGCACAACGCGCAGAAGCCACAGCAGCCCTCAAAAGCATTGCAGGTGTAAAAGGCTTCTACGAACAACTGGCTTTGGAAGAATTGGGCCAAACCATCACCGCACCTGCCAAACCTGCACCGCTAACGGCTCAAGAAAAAGCAGCCGCAAATCAAAATGCGGGTCTGCAACGCGCGCTCTACGCATTGAATTTGGGCCTGCGCTCAGAAGGCAACCGCGAGTGGAACTACAGCACCAACTTGCACACACCGGGTGGCATGAATGAACGTGAACTGTTGGCCGCCGCAGACTTGGCCTGCAGCAAACAAGTGTGGGACCGCTGCATCAACACCAGCGACCGCACCAAAACACAAATCGATTTTGACCAGCGCTTTCCGATGCCGCTTAAAGACACGGTGTTGCGCAAAGCCAAAGAGGTGCAACTCGATCCTGCCTATGTGTACGGCCTGATCCGACAAGAAAGCCGTTTCATCATGGACGCCAAATCGGTGGTGGGCGCTTCTGGCCTGATGCAGGTGATGCCGGCCACTGCCAAATGGACCGCCAAGAAAATTGGTTTGACGAATTTTCAGGTGAATCAACTGAATGAGCACGAGACCAATGTGGCCATCGGCACGGGCTATTTGAAATTGGTCTTAGACGATTTTGATGGCTCGATGCCATTGGCCGCAGCGGCCTACAACGCGGGTCCCAGCCGCTCACGCGCATGGCGCAAAGGCCCCGTCTTGGAAGCAGCCATTTGGGCTGAGAACATTCCGTTCACTGAAACACGGGACTATGTGAAGAAAGTGTTGTCCAACACCACCAACTATGCGGCCATCATCACTGGCCAGCCCCAGTCCTTGAAGGCACGGTTGGGTACTGTGGGACCTCGCAACGCTCAAGCGCCTGAGGAAAACGCTGACTTGCCTTGAGAGAGCAGTTGGGAGGAGCAGGTAGGGGGGCTTCCTCAAATAATTGGGGTCAGATCAACATTAATTTGGTCAATCAGTGAGGGCTCAACCCAAGGGGGGCTTCCTCATACTGGAGTACCAGAAATCGTTCAGCCCCCCTTGGGTTGAGCCCTCACCGATTGGAAATTAATGTTGATCTGACCCCAATTATTTCACCCCAGCAATTTGTCCAAGTTGCTAGAAATCTTCTCTTCAATCTTGTCTTTGAAAGACGCCATCAAAAAGCCCAACTCCAACTTCATGCTGAGTTGAGTGCCCGTGACACACAAATAGCCAGAAGCGCCAGCGCGTTCAAAGTTCAAGCGGTCTTGCACCTCGCCCTTTTCATTGGTTTCGTTGGCCACATAAGTGCAGTCCATGCCCCAATCTTCTTCGGCTTCTTTTTGCCATTGAGCGGCTACCGCACGGGCCTTCTCCATGCCCAAAGTGTGATCGCGTTGAATGAAAATTTCAGCCATGTCTCTCAAGCCTTCTTCAAAAGTGCCACTTCCACCTGGCAATCGTAAAACACGGGCGCACGGCCCAAATCGGTCAGCAATTGACTGGTCACTTCATTGACGTTAGTGCCGTTCAGGCCCATCTTGCGCCACCAAATGCCCAAGCCATTCACAACGCCAGGACGTGCACGTGTTGTCACGTCGGCTTTGCAATGGTATTCGCCGCGATCATTGAACACCTTCACCGTATCGCCTGTGGCAATGCCACGCGCAGACGCATCTTCAAAACAAATTTCGACCAAGGGTTCTTTCTCAATGGCGCGCAAACTCTCAACATTCACAAACGAGGAATTCAAGAAGTTGCGTGCAGGGGGCGAGATCATGGCCAAGGGGTAGGCACTTCCCGCAACAGGTACTTCGTAATTGGGAATGTGATTGGGCAAGGGGTCCAAACCTTGCGCAGCCAGGCGATCACTCACAAATTCGCAACGTCCCGACGGCGTTGCAAAACCACCCTTTGCAAACGGCGCCTCAGGCACTGGCATGGACACAAAGCCCACATCCAACAGCGTTTGAAAATCCACATCGGGGCCCACTGCGGTGCGGCACATGCTCAGGTCGTCTTCGCTGAAGCAAGGCTCGGTGTAGTCCATGGCTTTGGCCAGCAAGCGGAAAATTTCGCTGTTGGATTTGGCTTGGCCCACTGGCGCAATGGCGGGTCGGTTCAGCAACACATCGGTGTGGCCATAACTGCCTTGCACATCCCAGTGTTCCAACTGCGTGGTGGCGGGCAGCACGTAATCGGCGTAGTCGGCGGTGTCGGTCTGGAAATGTTCCATCACCACCGTGAACAAGTCTTCGCGCGCAAAGCCCTGCACCACTTTGCCCGATTGCGGCGCAATGGCCACGGGGTTGCTGTTGTAAACCAACAAGGCTTTCACTTGAGGGCCCCACACCGCACTGCCTGGGTGGTTCAAATCGTTGCCGATCGTGGCCATGTTGAGCATGCGGGGACGGCGTGTGCCCAGCAAATCAGGGCGATGCAGATCTTGTTTGTTCACCTTGAAATTGCTGGAGCTGCTGAGCAACAAGCCCCCTGCTCTGTCACGCCAGGCGCCGGTCAAGGCGGGCAAACAGGCAATGGCGCGCACAGCATTGGCACCGCCTTTCACACGCTGCATGCCGTAGTTCAATCGAATGGCAGCTTTGGGGGTGGTGCCCCAGTCTTTGGCCAAAGACCGAATCAAGTCGGCCTCGATGCCGCACACTTCAGCAGCGCGCTCTAGTGTCCAGGTCATGGCGCGTTCGCGCAATGCATCCCAGCCTAAGGTGTACTTCTCAATGTAGTCGTGGTCTAGCCAATCGTTCACCACCAATTCGCGCATGATGGCAAAGGCCAAAGCTGCGTCGGTGCCTGGTCGAATGGGCAAATGCACGTGGCATTTTTCAGCAGTTTCACTGTGCCGCGGATCAATGCAAATCAGTTTGGCGCCATGGCGTTTGGCATCTTGTGCGCGACGCCAAAAGTGCACGTTGCTGGTGATCGAGTTGCTGCCCCAAATCACAATCAGTTTGGATTCAGAAAAGAACTCGGTCTTCATGCCGAACTTGCCACCCAGTGTGTAGACCAAACCTTCGCCACCGGCCGAAGCACAGATGGTGCGATCTAACAGCGACGCGCCCATCTTGTTGAAAAAACGCGAAGCCATGGCCTCGCTTTGCACCCAGCCCATGGTGCCCGCATAGCTGTAGGGCAACACGGCTTCTGGGTTCTCTGACGCAATGGCCTTGAGTCGCAAAGCGATGTCTTGAATCGCTTCCTCCCAAGTCACCTGCACAAACTGGCCAGAGCCCTTGGGGCCGCTGCGTTTTAAAGGGTGCATCAAGCGCTCAGGGCTGTAGGTGCGCTCGGTGTAGCGAGACACTTTGGTGCACAACACCCCTTGCGTGTGCAAATGGTCGGGGTTGCCTTGCACCTTCACGGCGCGCCCGTTCTCCACGGTGGTGAGCAGCGCGCAGGTGTCGGGGCAGTCGTGCGGGCACAAACCGCGCACCACGGCATTTTGTTCAAGCACTGAATTTGTCATGGCTTCATTCTAAAAGGGTATTTTTGGGGATAACCCTGAAGAGAAATGTCCCCCAAGTGCAAAAGGGTTGTAGCGCAATGGCACGACTCTCGCTAGACTGTGGTTATGAAAATCATCGACTCCATCCTCACCGACGCGGCCAGCATTGCGGCCATTCGCAAAGACATCCATGCCCACCCCGAGTTGTGCTTCCAAGAAGTGCGCACCGCCGATGTGGTGGCCAAGCAACTCACCGACTGGGGCATTCCCATTCACCGCGGCATGGGCACCACCGGTGTCATTGGCATTGTGCACGGCCGTGATGGCGGTGCTTGCGGACGGGGTGTGGGTTTGCGCGCCGACATCGACGCGCTGCCCATGCAAGAGTTCAACACCTTTGCCCACGCCAGCAAACACCAAGGCAAGATGCACGCTTGCGGCCACGATGGCCACACCGCCATGTTGTTGGCAGCCGCCAAGCACTTTTCCAAGCACCGCGACTTTGACGGTACCGTCTATTTGATTTTCCAGCCCGCCGAAGAAGGCGGTGGCGGTGCCCGCGAAATGATCAAAGACGGCATGTTTGAAAAATTCCCCATGCAAGCCGTGTTTGGCATGCACAACTGGCCCGGCGCCCAAGTGGGCAACTTTGCGGTCAGCCCTGGCCCGGTCATGGCGTCCAGCAACGAATTCAAAATCACCATCCGCGGCAAAGGCAGTCACGCCGCCCTGCCGCACAACGGCATCGACCCCGTGCCTGTGGCTTGCCAATTGGTCCAAGCTTTTCAAACCATCATCACGCGCAACAAAAAGCCTGTCGATGCGGGCGTTATTTCGGTCACCATGGTGCATGCGGGTGAAGCCACCAACGTCGTGCCCGACTTCTGCGTCATTCAAGGCACCGTGCGCACCTTCACGTTGGAAGTGCTCGACCTCATCGAAAACCGCATGAAGCAAATCACAGAAAACCTGTGCGCTGCTTTTGATGCCAAGCCCGAATTCCACTTCAACCGCAACTACCCACCCACTGTCAACAGCGCAGCCGAGGCCGAATTTGCGCGCAAAGTGATGGAAGGCATTGTGGGCAAAGAGAACGTGCAAGTTCAAGAACCCACCATGGGCGCCGAAGACTTCTCGTTCATGTTGCAAGCCAAGCCTGGTGCATATGTGTTCATTGCCAATGGCGACGGTTCACACCGCGAAATGGGCCACGGCGCGGGTCCTTGCATGCTGCACAACCCCAGCTACGACTTCAACGACGACCTCATTCCCTTGGGCGGCACGTATTGGGTTGAATTGGCCACACAATGGTTGGCCAACCCCACTCAAAAGTAAAGTCCAGCGGTTCACTGCTTTTCCGGGTCAATTGAGTTGACCTCACTTTTGAAGCCCTTCGGGGCTTCATTCATTTGGAGCTTTCATGACAAACATTCACGACGCATTTTCAAAGAGCTATGCAGAGGCTCGTCAAAAGTTTTTAAGCGCTGCACAACAAGCCGGTCTTCAAGTTGAATCCCACATCCACCCCGAAAAAGGTCGCGATGGCGAAGAGTTGGCCATGGACGTGGTGCGCGAAGGTCCTGCCGATGCCAAACAGGTCTTGCTGGTCAGCAGTGCCTGTCACGGCGTAGAAGGTTACTGCGGCAGTGGCGTGCAAATTGACGCCATGCGCAGTGCTGAATGGCACAAGGCAGTGGCACAAAGCGGTGTGGCGGTGGTTTACGTCCACGCCCTCAATCCGCATGGTTTCTCGCACGTGCGCCGCGTGACGCAAGAAAACGTCGACCTGAATCGCAACTTCCACGACTTCAGCAAGCCCCTGCCCGACAACACGGCTTACAAAGAAGTCCAGCACCTGTTGTTGCCCGACGTATGGCCACCCAACGAAGCCAACATGCAGGCCACGATGCAATACATCGCAACACACGGTATGCCCAAACTGCAAGCCGCGGTGTCACAAGGCCAGCACCACGATCCAAAGGGTTTGTTCTTTGGCGGCCAAGCACCCACCTGGAGCAACCAAACCATTCGCAAAGTTCTCAAACAACAAGCCGGCAAAGCGCAAAAGTTGGCTTGGATTGATTTGCACACTGGCTTAGGCCCCAGCGGCGTGGGCGAACGTATCTATGCGGGCGCCAACGATGCAGCCGCCATTGCGCGTGCGCGCCAATGGTGGGGCAACATCACTTCCATTTACGATGGCACATCCTCTTCTGCGTTCCTCACAGGCCTCATGTGGATGTCAGTACAAGACGAATGTCCTCAAGCTGAATACACCGGCATTGCATTGGAATACGGCACCTTGCCCATGAACGACATGTTGATGGCCCTGCGCGCCGACCACTGGCTGCACATTCATCCCGAGGCGTCTGAGGATTTGAAGAAAAGCATCAAAGCGCAAATCTTCAACGCCTTCTACACCGACACCGATGAATGGCGCGCGCAAATCATCACGCAAGCGCGCGATGCCATGGGCCAAGCACTCCAAGGTTTGAAATGAACGGCTCTTCCAAGCGCATTCTGCTATTGGGTGGCACCGGCTTTGTCGGCCGCCATGTTTGCGAAAAACTCACCCGCATGGGCTGCAGCATGACGGTGATCACCCGCCGCGCCAGCCAAGCGGCCGCCATTCAAAATTTACCACGCGTGCGCGTACTGGAGGGCGATGTGTACAACAGCGCTTTTCTGGCGCAATGCATGGTGCAACACGATGTGGTGATCAACCTCATTGCCATCTTGCATGGCACTGAAGCGTCATTTGACAAAGCGCATGTTCAGTTGCCTCAAGTCATTGCACAGGCCTGCCTTACCAGCGGCGTCAAACGCCTGATCCACATCAGTGCATTGGGCGCCAGCTTGGACGGACCTTCAGCTTACCAACGCAGCAAAGCCCAAGGCGAAGCCTTGCTCAAGCAAGCGGGTTTGGATTTAACGCTCTTGCAACCCAGCGTCATCTTTGGCGCAGACGACAAGTTCCTCAACCTGTTTGCCCAGTTGCAGCAAATTGCGCCTGTGGTGCCCTTGGCCGGCGCCAGCACGCGTTTTCAGCCGGTGTGGGTGGAAGATGTGGCATCGGCGGTGGCGCATTGCGTTATGGATGCCAAGACCCAAGGTCACACCTATGAAATTTGCGGACCCGAAATTTGGACCTTGAAAGAATTGGTTCAAAAGTCCGGTCAATGGGCAGGCGTCAAAGGTGGCCGAGGTCGCTGGGTGTTTGGCATTCCTCACACCCTCGCTTGGCTACAAGCCTTCCTGATGGAATTGGCCCCCGGCCAACCCCTCATGAGCCGCGACAATCTGCGGTCGATGCAAGTCGACAACGTGTCATCCGGCAAAGCCTTGAGCCTCAAAGATCTGAACATCCAAGCCAGCAGCGTCAGCAGCATTGCCCCGGGCTACTTGGGCTACAAAGGCGCTTGCACTAAACTGGATGTATTCCGCGCCAAAGGACGTCCATGAAACTTTTCATCGCCAACAAAAATTACTCTTCCTGGTCTATGCGGCCATGGGTCATGCTCAAGCAAGCAGGCATTCCCTTTGAAGAAGTGATGGTGCGCTTTGATGGTTTTGATGCGCAGTCCAAGTTCAAGCAAAGCTTGAAAGACATCAACCCCGTAGGCAAAGTGCCAGTGCTGGTCGATGGTGACTTGGCGGTTTGGGACACTTTGGCCATTGCCGAATACGCAGCCGAAAAATTCCCAGAGAAAAAACTTTGGCCTAGCGCAGTGGCCGACCGCGCCCGTGCACGCAGCATTTGCGCCGAAATGCACAGCGGCTTCATGGGCATTCGCAGTGCATGCCCCATGAACATCGACGCCTACTTGCCAGAAATTGGCGCCTTAGCCTTGCGTGACAAAGAAGCTGTGCGCAATGATCTGAAGCGAATCGACACTTTGTTTGCGTCACTTTTGAAGCAACACCAAGGCCCCATGTTGTTTGGCGAGTTCAGCATTCCCGATGCTTACTTCTCTCCGGTGGTGATGCGCATCAAAACCTATGCGCTACCCGTCTCAGCAGAAACACAAGCCTACATCGAGCGCTTGTGCGCCATGCCCGGCGTGAAAGCTTGGATCGACGATGCCTTGGCCGAAAAAGACTTCATCGATTTTGAAGAGCCATTCCGGACCAAGCCCTGAGCACAGGATGCGCAACGACGCCAAAGCCTGCCGCGCTTCACTGAATCGACGCACACCATGACGATGCAAATTTTCAGTGTGGGCGGGGCCATTCGCGATGCCCTTCTGCGTCAGCCTGTCAAAGACAAAGATTGGGTGGTGGTAGGAGCAACGCCTGCTGACATGACGGCACTGGGCTATCAAACTGTGGGCAAAGATTTCCCTGTGTTTTTGCATCCGCAATCGCGCGAGGAATATGCCCTGGCGCGCACCGAGCGCAAAACCGCGCCAGGTTACAAAGGCTTTGTGGTGCATGCCTCGCCTGATGTCACCTTAGAAGATGACCTTGCAAGGCGAGATCTCACGATCAATGCCATGGCACTGCCAGAGGCGCATTCAGGCTTGCTGGATCCAGCATCGACGTCCAACTCACCGCAAACATTGGAAGACGTCTTTTCAGCACACGGCATTGACCCGTATCACGGTTGGCAAGATCTGAAGAACAAAACCCTCCGACACGTCACCACCGCCTTCCGCGAAGATCCTGTGCGCATCCTGCGACTGGCTCGATTTGCTGCCCGCTTTCCAGAATTCAAAATTGCCCCTGAAACTCTGCAACTCATGCAAGACATGGTGCAAGCCGGTGAAGTTGAACATTTGGTACCCGAGCGGGTGTGGCAAGAATTGGCCAAAGGCCTGATGACGCAAAAGCCCTCGCGCATGTTTGACGTGCTGAAAGCCTGTGGTGCGCTACAAGTTTTGTTGCCCGAAGTGAATGCTTTGTGGGGCGTGCCGCAGCGCGCTGAGCATCATCCTGAAATCGACACAGGTGTGCACCTCATGATGGTGCTCGACATGAGTGCGCAGTTGAATGCGTCGCTGCCTGTGCGCGTGGCCTGCCTCATGCACGATTTGGGCAAAGGCACCACGCCGCAAAGCGAGTGGCCCAGGCACATTGCCCACGAACAGCGCAGCGCCAAGTTGCTCAAGCAAGTTTGCGAGCGCCTGCGTGTCCCTGTGGAGTGCAAAGAGTTGGCCGATGTGGTGGCTCGTGAACACGGCAACATTCACCGCAGTCACGACTTGAATGCGGCTGCATTGATGCGCTTGCTTGAACGCTGCGATGCCATTCGAAAGCCCGATCGTTGGCCCGAGATCTTGTTGGCCTGCGAATGTGATGCACGAGGTCGACTTGGGTTTGAAGATTCAGCCTACGCACCCAAATCGCGATTGCTCAAAGCGCTAGAGGCTGCGTTGTCTGTGACCACCGCGGACATAGCGGCCGAGGCGCAAAAACAGGGCCTCACGGGCCCTGCAGTTGGCGAAAAAATACATCAAGCCAGAGTAGAGGCCATTGCCCACTTGTGGGTCTAGGCACTCAACTCACAGCACACCTCGAATTAACGAGAAGGTGTGCGAGGCGTGCGTGGCGCTGCCGGTGGACGGCCTGCCAAATGACGGAAACTGATACGGCCTTTGGTGAGGTCGTAGGGTGACAACTCCAGCGTGACGCGGTCGCCCGCCAAAATGCGAATGTGGTTCTTGCGCATCTTGCCTGCTGAGTAAGCGATCAACTGGTGACCGTTGTCCAAGGTCACACGAAAACGTGTGTCAGGTAAAACCTCGTTCACAACGCCCATCTGTTCGATCAAGTCTTCTTTCGCCATTTTTTCCTTTCAGGTTCTCTGGGGGGTTCAGTGGGCTTGCGTGGTTGCACGCACCCAATCCAAACCTTGTGCCAACGCAAAGTTGGCAGCAGCATCGCGGGTGGCGAAGTCATTGGTAAAACACATCACCCGATCGGTACTGGCACTGCCACGTCCACTTGCCACTGACACTTGGGCCGCAAAGCGACCACAAGGCAAGGCGCGCGGACAAGCGGCGATGCGGTATTTTCCCACGGTGAGGGGGTTATTTTCAAAAGTAATCGTATGAATCATCTAAAAGCTAAAAATTTGGTGTGTACAGAGCAACACATTGGACGCCTGCAGAGGGCTGAAACGCCTTGCAAATGCCTCCAAATGACCCGTTCAATGCCGTCTTAGGGGCGAAGGGAGGTCGTGTTGGCCTGGTGAATGCCCGTTGGGGGCACATAAAAAAGGGGGAAGCGTGAAATCAAACCCACCCGTACTTGGGGGTGCGCCGCTCTTCTGCATGGGTCTTCATACGAGAAATGAAGCAATTTGCAGGGACCGCGCTTGTCGTGAAGGTCTTTGTTTCGATGTCAAAGACCTTCAACGAATGCGAACTGTAACACAAATGTTTTAAAACTTGTCTGCTTATTTATAGAAACTTTGCAATCAGGCTGATCACGAAGCTAAACAGCAGGGTGCTGGCCAAAGGAATGAACCACTCGCGGCCAAACAATTTGAAATGAAAGTCACCGGGTAATTTGCCCAGACCCATTTTTTCCATCCACGGCCTGACCCAGCTGATCAGCACCAGGGCCAGAAATGTCACGATGAGCCAGCGCAGCATAGGGGCTGGGCTTAAAGCCGATGGCTGCGGTCGCCCGCTGCAAAACCTTGGGCCTGCCAATGGTCGTGTGTGGCAAAGCCCACCACCTTGAACAGCTCGCCCATTTCATGCTCACTGATCAGCTTCATGGCCTGAGCCCGTTCAAGCAAAGCAGAAGCGGCCAAGCGTTCGGCCAAACCTAAATTCAGCAAAAACCTCGCTTGGCTGGTGTAGCCCAGCACATTCAAACCCGCGTCTTGTCCGGCCAATGCAATGCCCGTGAAGTTCACGTGGGCCGTGATGTCCTTCAAACCCACCGACGCCAAAGGATTGGCATCGGCCTTGTGGGCTTGGTGGCACATCACCGTGCCCATGTGGCGCTCGGGGTGAAAAAACTCTGACTCTGGAAAGCCGTAATCCAGAAAGAAAGCCGCACCGCCCTTCTCGCTGGCCAACAGGCGCTCTGCCAAGCTGGCCACAAAGGCTTCGCCTTGCGCTTGAATTTCGGTCAGGTAATCGTGCTCACCCACAGGCTCCAAGGGGGGACGCAATGCCGTCGGCCGGTCTTCCCAAGCCAAGCCATCAGGGGTTTCATGGGCCACCACAACCCCGCGCTCGTGCCAAACGCCTTGGATTCTGTGCAGCAATTTGACCGGCATGGCATCGAGCACTTCATTGCCCACCACCACGCCTTGCATCGCTTCTGGCCATTGGCTGCGCCACTGCACCTGACTGCCAAACTCGGCCAACTTGGCCTGCTGTCTGGCCTTCAAGGTGCTGGACAAGTCCATGATGTTGTAGCGTTTAAGCTTGCAGCCCAAACGCTGCAGTTCGCTCAGCAACTGGTACGCCAATGCGCCGCTGCCCGCGCCAAACTCCCACACCTCGTCGGTGCCTGTGGCGCTCAAAGCTTCGGCCACCTGTTGGGCCAAGGTGGCGCCAAACAAGGGCGACAACTCGGGGGCCGTGACAAAATCACTGCCCGACTGGGGCATGCGGCCAAACTTGGGCTGCTGGTTGGCGTAATAGCCCAAACCGGGCTCGTACAGGGCCAAGGCCATGAACTGATCAAACGGCAACCAGCCGTCGGCCGCCAAAATGGCCTTGTGCACCCGCGCCAGCATGGCGGTCGTTAAACTATGAGCTTCTGTCATCACCCCCGATTGTCCCCGAATGTCGACATCTTTTTCTTCTGCGCCTCACATGGCACCGCGCACAGCCCTGGTCACAGGCGCTGGCAAGCGCTTGGGCAGAGAAATCGCCTTGGGCCTGGCCCAAGCGGGGTGGCAAGTGGCAGTGCACTACAAAAGCTCTGCAGCTGAAGCTATGCAAACGGCCAAAGATTGTTTGGCCTTGAACGCAGCCACCGCTTCATTGGACCCGCACCGGTTTATTTTTCAAGCCGACTTGGCTGACGAAACAGCCACCCGCAATCTGTTGCCCCAAGTGGCCGCCCAACTGGGCAAGGTGCACGGTGTGGTCAACAGTGCCGCCTTGTTCGAGCACGATGACATTCACAGCTTCAGTTATGCCAACATGGCGCAACATTGGGCCACCAACACTGGCGCCGCCATTGTGTTGGCGCAGGCTTTGCATCAGCATTGCCAAGCACGTCAGGCACCCGCTGCCGAGGCTGTCGTCATCAACATGCTCGATCAAAAATTGTGGAACCCCAACCCCGACTTTTTAAGTTACACCTTGTCCAAGTCGGCACTGGAAGCGGCCAATACCTTGTTGGCGCAAGCCTTGGCGCCGCAAGTGCGCGTGGTGGGCGTGGCCCCTGGCCTCACGCTCACCAGCCACATGCTGGACGATGACAAGTTTCAACAACTGCACAAGCTCAGCCCCTTGGGCCGCTCCTCCTCCGCCCAGGATGTGGTGAGCACCGTGGTGTTTGCCATGCAAAACCGCGCCATCACAGGCACCACCTTGTTGGTCGATGGCGGACAGCACTTGATGAAGTTCGAGCGCGATTTTTCTTTGATGTGAGCACCCCATGACGGCCACCCCCACAGCCACCTCTGGCAACCAAACCCTCACGCTCACAGGCTTGCGCTTTGATGCCAACTTGGGCATCTTGGAGCACGAGAAAACAGCACCTCAGCCCATTCAAGTGGACGCCGAACTCAACCTCGGCCCCCAACCCTTGCTGCCGCGCGACGACGACATCAGCAATGTGCTGGACTACCGCAAGGTGCGCAAAATCATCATCGATGAATGCACGGCCGAGCATGTGAACTTGCTCGAAAGCCTCATCGGCAAACTTGCGCACCGCCTCATGCAGTTGCATGGCGTTAAAGGCGTGCGCGTGAAGATTGCCAAACTCGAAATTTTTGAAGATTGCGAAGTTGCCATTCGCATGGAAACAGGACAATGGTGAACTCATGAATGCACCCACCCAAAACAGCTGGCTAGAAGCCGTGGCCGACGATGCCGATGCGCTGGCCGAACAAGCCGAGCAAAAAGCCAAGACCATCAAGATTGAACGCGAAACGCACAAGCTCGAAAAGCGCTTGTGCCGTCAGGTGGGTCAGGCCATCAGCGAGTTCAACATGATTGAAGAAGGCGACCGCATCATGGTCTGCATGTCGGGCGGCAAAGACAGCTACGGCATGCTCGACATCTTGATGAAGATGAAGCAGCGTGCGCCTGTCAACTTCGAGCTGATCGCTGTCAACCTCGATCAAAAGCAGCCTGGCTTTCCTGCCGAAATTTTGCCCGCTTACCTGTGCAGTTTGGGCATTCCGTTTCACATTGAAACGCAAGACACCTATTCCATCGTGAAGGACAAAATTCCCGAAGGTAAGACCATGTGCAGTTTGTGCAGTCGATTGCGCCGCGGTATTTTGTACAAGGTGGCCGGTCAACTCAAGTGCAACAAATTGGCCTTGGGCCATCACCGCGATGACATGCTGCAAACCTTTTTCCTCAACATGTTTTTTGGTGGCAAGCTCAAGGGCATGCCGCCCAAATTGCTGAGCGACAACGGTGAGTTCATGGTCATTCGCCCGCTGGCCCATGTGGCCGAAGCCGACCTGACACGCTGGGCCGAACACCGTCAGTTCCCCATCATTCCATGCACTCTTTGCGGCAGCCAAGAAAACTTGCAGCGCAAACAAATTGGCAACATGATTCGCGACTGGCAGAAAAAATATCCAGGACGCATTGAAAACATGTTTGCCGCTTTGCAAAACGTGGTGCCCTCCCACTTGATGGACGCCCAGTTGCACGACTTTAAAAATTTGCAAATCACCGGCAAGCCCAATCCCGATGGCGACAAAGCATTTGACGAAGAAAGCTTTGAAGCGCCCAATGTGATGGCCAGCTTGCAAGGTGTGCAAGTGGTGCAACTCTGAACCGAGTGAATTTGCCCAACACGCATTTCTTTAGGAGGCAAACATGAAACAGCCTGCCATGTCTCAAAACATGAAACGCATCTTCTTGCTGGCCGCAGCGGTCAGCATGTTGCTGCTGACTGCATGCACGAACGTTCGCATCATTGAAAGCCAAGTGCAGTCCACGCCGCAATGGACAGGTTCTGCACCGAGCAAAGCCTTTTATCGATGGGACCGCTTGCCTGCCGATGTCAACAACCCGCAAGCGGGTTGGGCTGAAGTTCAGCTGGAATCTGCCTTGGCGCCACTAGGCTGGACACGCAACGACCTCGAAGCCCAGTACACCATTTGGGTGGGCGTGCGCACCGCTGAGTTCATTGCAGACCCTTGGGGCCGACCTGTTCGCAGTCCTTGGGCCAACCACCTGCAAATCAGCGTGGGATCTGGCTACCGCGCACACGGCGTTGGTGTGGGCGTTGGCATGAGCACAGGTTTGCCACCCTTTGGCCGCGCTGGTTTTCCGCCGCCTTCTGGTTACGCCCAAGAAGTCAGCATCATCATTCGCGATTTGAACACCAGCAACGTGGTGTACCAAACCAAAGCCACGCATGAAGGCCCTTGGGCCGATCACGCCAATATTTTGCCCGCCATGATGGCCGCCGCCTTGCAAGGATTTCCCAATCCCCAAGTCCGAAACCGACGCGTTGACACCACCATTTCACGCTGACATTTGAATCTGATTTTTGCGCATGCAAGCTACCCGAATTCTGGCCATCCGTCATGGCGAAACTGCTTGGAACGTCGACACCCGCATCCAAGGCCAACTCGACATCCCCCTCAATGCCAAAGGCGAGTGGCAGGCCGCGCAATTAGCCAAAGCCTTGGCCGCGCAAGATCCCTTGCATGCGGTGTACACCAGCGATTTAAAACGCGCCCATCAAACCGCCACTGCTGTGGCTGTGCAGCAAGGCTTAGAGGCCATCAGCCATCCCGGTTTGCGCGAGCGCGGCTTTGGCGCCTTTGAAGGCAAAACCTTTGCCGAAATTGAACGCGACCTGCCAGAAGATTCCATGCGGTGGCGCAAACGCGATCCACTATGGGCGCCGCCTCAAGGTGGTGAATCTTTGGTCGTGATGGAACAGCGCGTGCGTCAAACCTTGGATGATTTAGCGGCCCAACATGTAGGTCAACACATTGCTTTGTTTGCACATGGCGGCGTGATGGATTTGTTGTACCGCATTGCCACTGGCCTGGATTTGCAAGCGCCGCGCTCATGGACCCTCACCAACACCGCCATCAACCGCTTGCTGTGGACACCGCAAAGTGTCACCTTGGTCGGTTGGGCCGACACGTCGCATTTAGACGAAACCACGCGCGACGAATTCTGAAGCGGCTGCCACCGCGCTTGCGGCTTTTGCTTGGCCGCTTGCTTCAGTCTTGCGTGAAGCTTTTGGGCGGTGTCACACCCAAATGGCGATAGGCCGCCAGGGTGGCCATGCGGCCACGCGGGGTGCGCTGCAAGAAGCCTTGCTGAATCAAGTAGGGCTCAATCACATCCTCAATGGTGTCGCGTTCTTCGCCAATGCTGGCGGCAATGTTGTCCAAGCCCACAGGGCCACCATCGAAACGGTGAATCACGGCTTCCAATAATTTGCGGTCCATCAAATCGAAACCTTCAGGGTCGACATCCAGCATGGACAACGCACGTTTGGCAATGTCGTGTGTGATGTGGCCCACGCCTTTGACATCGGCGTAATCGCGAACTCTTCGAAGCAAGCGGTTGGCGATGCGGGGCGTACCGCGGGAGCGCTTGGCAATTTCTTGACCACCGGCTGCATCCATGGGTGCTTTGAGCAAACTGGCACTGCGCGTCACAATGCGCGCCAACTCTTCAGGGGTGTAAAACTCCAGGCGCGACACGATGCCAAAGCGATCGCGCAAAGGGTTGGTCAGCATGCCTGCGCGGGTGGTGGCACCCACCAAGGTGAAAGGCTGCAAATCGAGCTTGATGCTGCGTGCTGCGGGGCCTTCACCAATCATGATGTCGATTTGATAGTCCTCTAAGGCGGGGTACAAAATTTCTTCCACCACGGGCGACAAACGATGAATCTCGTCAATGAAGAGCACATCGTTCTTTTCTAAATTGGTGAGCAATGCCGCCAGGTCTTTGGGCTTTTCAAGCACGGGGCCACTGGTTTGACGCAAGTTCACACCCAGCTCGGCGGCAATGATGTGGCTCAAGGTGGTCTTTCCCAAACCGGGCGGGCCAAACAAGAGCACATGGTCTAGCGGCTCGCCGCGCATTTTGGCCGCGCCAATGAAAATCTCCAGTTGCTCGCGCACCTTGGCTTGGCCCACATAGTCGTCCAGCAACTTGGGGCGCAAGGCGCGCTCAATGGCTTCTTCTTGAGGCGTTTCGGGTGTGGCGTCCACCATGCGCGCGGGCGGCGGCGGTGTTCCAAAGTCGTCGGTTTGAATGCTCATGGTGTTCGTTTATTTGGCCAAGGCCTTGAGTGCCATTTTGATGCCATCGCTCACACCCACATCAGCGGGCAAAGATTTCAAGGCCAAAGCAGCTTCCTTGTCACTGTAGCCCAAAGCCACCAGGGCTTGCAAAATATCGCTGGCGTGGTCGTGTGATGTGCTGCCTGTGGTGAGCAAGTCGGCGCCCAATTTGCCTTTGAGTTCTAGCAACAAACGCTCGGCGGTTTTCTTGCCAATGCCGGGCACTTTGACCAAACGGCCCGCTTCTTGTTGGGTAATGGCTTGCGCCAAATCGGCCACGCCCATTCCCGACAACACACTCAATGCGGTGCGGGGGCCGACGCCTGAAATTTTGATCAACTGCCTGAAGGCTGCGCGTTCTTCAGCTGTGGCAAAGCCGTACAGCAACTGCGCATCCTCGCGAACCACAAAATGCGTGAGCAACTTCACTTTTTCGCCCAAGGCCGGCAGGTTGTAGAAGGTGCTCATGGGCACACTCACCTCGTAGCCCACACCATGGCAATCCACCATCACTTCGGGTGGGTTTTTGTCGATCAAAGTGCCTGTTAACTGACCAATCATGGCGTGCCGTTCTTCTTCATCAGATAAGTGCCTATCATTAGGGG
>JACCDX011497859.1_pt1 | contig 31147 bp, 25 predicted proteins | sample 7449681 | NCBI WGS metagenome assembly JACCDX01 (sample SAMN15323450, study PRJNA562643) | freshwater metagenome | isolation source: river surface water | place: USA:Blue River Watershed | collected 2017-08-18
GGTATCAACAAAGGATTTAGATAAAAATGATCCAGGTGCATTATTTGCTTGGGTCATGGATGCTTTGATGTTGGGAATTGGTGTAGGTTTTGATACAGTAGGACAGGAAAAGAATTTTTCAATCTATGCCCCAACAGAGCCAGAAGAGATTTACGAAATTCCAGACACTCGTGAAGGTTGGGTAGAGTCTGTAAGAATTTTAATCAACTCTTATCTAAGGCCAAACCAAAGCATACAAAAGTTTAACTATGACCTTATCAGGCCTTTGGGAGCCCCTATTAAGGGGTTTGGTGGGGTATCTAGTGGTCCAGCACCATTAAAGAAACTACACGATCAAATAGACAAAGTAATTGGCGGAAGAGTAGGAGAAACACTAGATTCTCGTGCAATTGTAGATCTAATTAATCTTATTGGAACATGCGTTGTTTCTGGAAATGTTCGTCGTTCTGCAACCCTAGCATTGGGTGCTGCAGGAGATGAAGATTTTATAAACTTAAAAAATTCAGAAGTATTTCCAGACAGAAACTCATTTGATCCTGAAAATCCAGGATGGGCTTGGATGAGTAATAATTCTATTTCTGCAGAAGTTGGAATGGATTATGAAAAGTATACTGATTTAATTGTTAATAATGGAGAGCCAGGATTTATTTGGCTTGATGTTGCTCGTAATTATGGCCGTTTAGCAGATCCTGCAGACGGAAAAGATTATCGTGTTATGGGCTTTAATCCATGTGCAGAGCAACCACTAGAGTCCTATGAATTATGTACTCTTGTAGAAGTTCACTTGAACCGTCATGAATCTAAAGAGGATTTCTTAAAGACATTAAAGTTTGCATATCTATATGGAAAGACTGTTACATTGCTTCCAACACACTGGCAACAGACAAATGGAATTATGCAACGTAATCGTCGTATTGGAACATCTCTTACTGGTATAGCATCATTTGCAGATCAAAAGGGATTGCCTGCAGTACGTGAATGGATGGACGAAGGATATCAAACAATTAGAAAATATGATCGTCAATATTCTGAATGGTTATGTGTTCGTGAATCAATTCGTGTAACTACTGTTAAGCCTTCTGGCTCTGTGTCTATTCTTTCTGGTGCCACACCTGGAGTTCACTGGGGTCCTGGAGGAAACTTTTTCCTTCGTGCAGTTCGTTTTGGAGAAACAGATCCAATGCTTCATTTATTTAAAGCAGCAAATTATAAAATTGAAAAAGATTTGGTTTCAGCAAATACCTCTGTTGTCTATTTCCCAATCAAGTCTGGTCATCCAAGATCTGAAAAAGATGTAACTCTTTTTGAAAAAATCGCTCTTGCAGCGACTGCTCAAAAATATTGGTCTGACAATGGAGTTTCTGTAACACTTTCTTTTGATAAAGAAACAGAGTCTAAACATGTTGCTCCAGCGCTTCACATGTATGAGGGACAACTTAAGGCTGTTTCATTTTTACCAATGGGGAATACAGTTTATCCACAACAACCATATACACAAATAACCGAAGATGAGTATGACTCGTATATTGGTAAACTCAAGCATATAGATTTTTCTGCAATTTATGATGGAGTAGATAATCTTGAAGCACAGGGCGAGGCATACTGTACTACAGATTATTGTGAGATAAAAATATCTTAGTATGATAAAATAGACTAGGAGAAAATATGTCTAGTCCATCTAATTTATATGCTGAAAAGGTTTACGCAGAGCACCCTATTGCTCTATGGTCGTTAGATGATGACGTAGACTACTTAAGTTTAATAACAGAACAGCAAAGAGAGATAACTGAGCCTAGTTGGGATATTACTGGGGTAGACAGCGTATATGAGCAATATGATGATACACAGCCATTTAAAGATAGTATAAATAATGTTATTGAGGGAGTTCCAGATCAATTAGTTGTACTAAAAAGCCCAAATCTAGTCAACCTTTCATCACTACAAGATACGCTTTCAACTTTATGTATAGGAACTTATTATTATTCTAATAGCGATAACTATGATTATATTGAAATTGGATATGAATATGTAGATTCTCAAACATCTTTAATTGTACAAAATATGAAAAAGTTTACTACAGTAATACAAGATAAATGGGTATTTATTTCAAATACATTTGAACTACCAGATGAAGGAAATCCTTTTAGAGTTGTTATTAAAATTAAGTTGAATGATGCTGGATCATTGCCATCCGAATATGTTTTTAGTTTTAACGGTTTATCTGTTGGTCAATGGTCTGAAGAATTTAATGCAACTTCTTTAGGAACAACCTCAATAGATTTTCCTAACGACATAGGATTAGATACAGATGGTTTAAAATGTATAGAATCTAATTCTTATGGATCTTTAACAAATAAGGGATACTACATTGTTTCAGAAAATGTATTAACTGCAAAAAATACAAGTATTCCATTAGTTTATGGATCTGCAGGAGTTGTTAGGTTATTACCAAACTATAAAACTCAGATCGATGAAATTATTGATGGTGGGCCAGCAGAAACAGATATCACCAATATAATCGATGGCGGTATTCCATATCCAGCAGTAGATAGTATTATAAATGGTGGAGAGATCTATAGCGTTCCATCATACATTATTCCAGGTTTTGGATTATTGAACAATTCTGGAAAATACAAAGAGTACACTTTAGAATTTTGGGCACGAATAGACTCTAACGCTGTTATTCCACAAAGAATAGTTGGGCCTATATCATCAAAAGATGGTCTATATGTTGAAGGTGGCTTTATCACTCTTGTAATTGGTAAATATTTTAAATCTTATTTTGTTGGTCAATGGATAAGGCCAATGCTTTTTAATTTAACAGTTGATAGTTCGTCCGCATCCTTATTTATTAATGGAGAAGAAGTAATATCTATGACAATTGACATGTCAAGTATTGACTTACCATTAATTACAAATGATCAAAATAAGAGTCAGGATTACATAGGGTTTTATGTTTATCCAGACATACCTTCTTTTGAGTTGGACTCTGTTGCAATATATTCATATAAAGTGCCATCTATTGTTTCAAAACGTAGATTTGTTTATGGACAAGGTGTAGGATCTTCAGAGTTAATTAATAACTCTTATGCTGGAAATGAAGCATCTATAGATTATACTTTTGCAGAGTATACTTCAGACTATAACTATCCAGATTTTGCTAAATGGGATCAGGCTACTTTTGATAACGTTACAATGAATAATTTATCCTTAAACACACCATTATATTCTTTGCCAACACTATATTTTAATAATAAAACAGAAGATAGTTTTTATTTAGATAATGCTTTAATTCAAAATGAAGAGCATCCTTTTATTACAATGTTTCCTAATTCTAGTTGGGATAATACAGTATCATACATAAATTTTCCAAGATTAGATATATTGCAAACACCAGTTAAAATGATATATACAACATTTAAAATAAAAGAATATACATCTGAAGATGAATTAATTTTAAAAATTTATAACTCTGAAAATTCTAATTATTTTAAAATAATTAAAAATAATAATAACATTAAGTATCTATTTAATTTTAATAATAACGAAGAAGAGATTTATTCTTTTGGTTATAGTTATAATGAAAAAATTGTGGCAGGCATTAAGATAGATGACCTTTCACAACAAAATAATAACATATACTCTTTCTTTAATAATTTAAGTACGCTTAAAATGTATGTTGGTGGAGATGAATCTGGACTGTCTGCTTTTTATGGGAATATATATAGCATAGGATTTGGTAGTGAAAACAATTCATCTTCCTTTGACAACTTTGTTGATGGAGTTGCTAATCATGCTCAATATGAATATTTTATAAATAAATTAGCAAGTTATACATTACTACCAACTAAAAAATATGATAAGTTTTTCTTGGATATTGGAATTTCTGGATATTGGGAAGACTATATCCCACTTTCTTATTTTGGAAAATATATTGATGATCTTTATAATAAAAAATATTATGATTTTGATTTCTTACAATTCAATCTTGACTACCCATCTCCAACTACGCCAATTATAGAAGAAACTAATTCTGAGTGGCTATATTATGAACTAGATAACGAGTTTAATTCTCCAATTATTAAAACATACTATCAACTAGATAATGAAAATTATACTGGATGGCAAGATTATCAGGACATGAATCAAAATGCCGATAAGTATAAAAGATATGATATATCTAATAATGAAGTAAAATCTTATATAACAATGCAATATATTATTGACGGAGCAAATTTATTACAAAATAATTTTACATCAGTTATACCTATTAATGAAAATAAAGTTATTGATTTTTCTAAACATCCAGGATGGGTTAATCATAAGTTTGAGATTATAGATGGAACTATTGCGTATCCTCCAAGCGGAGTTAATTTTAATGATTTGGCAGTAGTATATAGACTAGAGTTTAATATTAGAAATACTATTAATAGACAAACATCAATTAAAAGATTACAATGGTCTTCACAATCTTTTGACCATAACAAGTTTAACGGCATTGGCACAAAGTATGGATCCTTCTTATATCCATATACAAAAACTGGAATCTATTATGACTATAAAACAAAAAATCCTTTTTGTATATATAAAAATTCAACACCTTACTTATACATGACTCAAAATAGCGGTATTGAATTAAGAAATGAATATGAGACTTCCGTAGATAAGGGCGTTTCTTTCCCTATTAACTCTGGTCAATCTCCAAACTTTAAGATGTCTGCATTACAATTTTGGATAAGATCAAACAAATATAACTTTAATGCAACCAAACAAAAACTGTTTGAATTAAATTATCTAGAAGACTCTATAGAGTTTTATTTAGAAGCCAATAGCGCTTCAGGTGATCGTGGTAGAATTTTTGCCATTAGTAAAAAAACCCAACAACCTTTCATAGCATTAACATACTATATTAATGGAAAAATTGTAAGAGAGCCAGTCATATCTAAAAATGAATGGTCTGTTATTGGAATAGCGTTTGATAAAAATCTCAATTTTGATAATTATCTTGGCTCTATGAATATGGTAGGTCCATACATTTATAATAATATTTCTTATTATCAGGCTACTAACTTACAATTGGCTCAAAGTAGAATTTTACAATCCTGGTCTAAGATTAAAACCTTAAACGATATAGATAAAGACTGGGTAGATTGGCTAAGTTATACATGGAATCAGGTTTTAATATTGGGAGCCTCAGATTTATATGGAACAAACCCTGCAGACATATATAACACTTATATTGGAACAAATAAAATAATAATAGATGATAATTCTGGCTTATTGGTAGATTCTGACACGCTTTCTATATATCAGGATTCTACTTGGCAAACATTCATTACAAATCCAGTATAATATGGTATACTGATGGTTATGGATTCTCTTATTAATAAAAAAACTGGCAAACCGATTGTTGGAAATGTTAGACGGCAGGTAATAGATAAACACTATGACTGGGGTCTATACGTATACAAAAAGGCAAATGGTAAGTGGTTTACAGATGGGACTGGATCTGTACTTAATATTCCTTCTATGAAAGGTGATTTATCTAAAATTTCAGAGTTAAAAAAGGCTGCAATGCACTACGGAGATCCTGGTGATGGCAAGGCAGTTTTTATTCCAGGACTAACAAGAATTTCAGAAGAAGAGTATTCAGAGCAAAAACAAAGATTGGCAGAAGGCCTAATTCCATCAATGAATGATTTGGGAGCATGGAAGGCAGCACAAGATACTTATAACAAATATGGAAGTGATGAATAATGTCAAATAAAGATGAATTTATAATTGGTGCACGTATTGATGATGCACTAAACACAGAAGATATATTTAAAAAAGCAGATCCATTTAATAAAACATGGGATGACTTAAAGTCTTTATCTGGACTAGAAAATAATTTTAAAAGACGTGCTGCAAGAATGTCTAAGGCTGAAGCAACTGACCAATACTTGGAAAGTTCTCGTGCTGTAAATGTCGGTATTGATGGCGCTAAATCAAAAGAGATTAACCCAGGAACAGTTTATCGCAATGGGTATGGACTCTTTGACGTAATTACTCCACCTTGGAATGTTTACGAACTTGCTAATTTTTATGATACATCTTTTGCAAATCATGCAGCCATAGATGCCAAAGTAGAAAATATTGTTGGACTTGGATACGATTTTGAAATATCACCAAGAACAATGCTTAAGTTAGAGGCATCTACAGATAGTGGTGCAACTGAACGTGCTCGTAAAAGAATTGAAAGAGCAAAGATTGAAATGCATGATTGGCTAGAATCACTAAATGATGATGATTCTTTTACTTCAACAATGGAAAAAGTTTTTACAGATGTTCAGGCTATTGGAAATGGATACTTAGAAATAGGTAGAACCGTTAAAGGTGAAATTGGATACATTGGTCATATTCCAGCAACAACAATGAGAATTAGACGTGTTAGAGATGGATATGTTCAGATTATTGCAAACAAGGTTGTTTATTTTAGAAATTTTGGAGCCAAGAATCAGAATCCAGTAACAAATGATCCAAGACCAAACGAAATAATTCATTTTAAGCAATACTCACCATTAAATACTTTTTATGGTGTTCCAGATATAATTTCTGCAATTTCATCTCTTCAGGGCGATCAACTTGCATCACAATACAATATTGATTATTTTAGCAATAAGGCTGTGCCAAGATATGTGGTAACTCTAAAAGGAGCAAAGTTATCTTCAGACGCAGAAGATAAAATGTTTAGATTTTTACAAACTGGACTTAAAGGACAGTCTCATAGAACTCTTTATATCCCTCTTCCTGGAGACACAGATCAAAACAAGGTTGAGTTTAATATGGAGCCAATTGAAAATGGGGTTCAAGAGGGATCATTTAAAGAGTATCGTAAGCAAAACCGTGATGACATATTAGTTGCCCATCAGGTTCCTCTGTCTAAACTTGGCGGTGGAGATTCTGCTGCAATTGCTGCTGCACTAGCACAAGACCGAACATTTAAAGAGCAGGTAGCAAGACCAGCACAAAGACAACTAGAAAAACAAATTAATAAGATTATTCGTGAAAAAACAGATATCCTAGAGTTTAAGTTTAATGAACTAACCTTGACTGATGAAATAGCACAATCTCAAATTCTTGAACGATATGTTAAGACACAGGTCATGGTTCCAAATGAAGCAAGACAAATTCTAGGGCTTCCACAAAGAAATGATGGAGATTTGCCTTTCCAAATGTCTTCAAGACAGGCAACTGATATGAGGGCAAATACTGCTCAAAATAGACAAAGAGATTCCGAAAGAACAAACAGTCAATCAGATGGAACTGCAACACTCGATGGCAGAAACCCACAAGGAGAAGGAAGATCCTCTTCTTAATATAACGTTTTTATAAACTATGTATAAAAAGGGGCTATAATATATACTAGTATGACTATCTCTAAAGCCAACTGGAACACAGAAGGCGAATCCCTTCGCCTTTCACTACCTTTTAGTAAGGTAGATAAAGAGAGACGTATTGTCTCTGGTTTTGCGTCGTTGGATAATTTAGATAAGCAAAACGATATTGTAACAGCAGAAGCAAGCATACAAGCATTTTCTAAGTTTAGAGGAAATATTCGTGAAATGCATCAACCATCTGCTGTTGGTAAGATGGTCTCATTTAAAGAAGATAAGTATTTTGATCCAGAATCAAAAAAGTTTTATAATGGTGTTTTTGTTTCTGCATATGTTTCAAAAGGTGCACAAGATGCATGGGAAAAAGTTCTTGATGGAACATACACTGGTTTTTCAATTGGCGGAAGAATGAATAAATGGGATGATGCGTATGATGAAAAAATTGATGCCCAAATTAGAATTATTAAAGAATATGATCTTGTTGAGTTGTCATTAGTAGATAATCCAGCAAATCAATTTGCTAATATTATGTCGGTAGAAAAAGTTGATGGCGTAGATGTTATTAAGGGTGATGGCGTAAATACAGTATTAGAAAATGTATTTTGGGATAAAGAATCAGGAATTGTTTTAGTTTCAGAAAATGACTCAGAAGTAAGCCCAACATCTGGTGAACAAATGCAAAACATAGGTTTCGTTGAAAAAACAGACAACGAAAAAGTAAATATGATAAAGTTCTTAGTTGATAGTGCTAAAGGCATTAATACTTCTAAGATTAACAAGGAGGTCAATCCTATGACAGAAGAAAATACAGTTGTTGAAGAAACAACTGAAGTTACAAAGTCAGAAGAGATCGCTCCACAGGCAGATGCTGTAGTTGAAGCACCTGCTGTAGAAGTTGCAAAAACTGATGAAGTTGAAGCGACAGAAGATGTTGTTAAAGTTGATGAAACTTTACCAGCAGCAGCAGTTGAGTCAGTAGAAGAAGTATCTAAGTCCGATGAAGTTACAGATACAGTTGAAGAAGTTACTAAGTCAGTAGCAGAAGCAACAGATGCTGTAGCAGAAATCAAGAATTCTATTACATCAGCCTTTAGCGATCTAGTTGAAACCGTAAAGTCTTTACAGGCAGAGGTTGCAACTTTAAGTAAGTCTTTAGATTCAGTAGCCAAAGAAGTAAATGAATCTAAGGGTGAATTTGATAAATTTGGTAAGCGAATTGATGCTGTGGAAGCAGATACCGCTTTCCGAAAGTCTGGCGATCTAGGCGAGATCGTGCAGGAACAACCAGCAATGGTTGAAAAATCCCTATGGGGCGGACGTTTCCTCAAAACAGCCGACTTATTCAATTAAGTAAATTCACTAGGAGGTGACAATATGTCGGAAGAAATTAAGAAAAATCAACCAGGTACAAGCGGTAATCTAGGTGGAACAACACCTGGCCTATATCAAGGACAAGGTGCTTTTGCATCAGGTTCAGACGCAAACGCTTACACACCTGGTAACTACGCAGATGGTGGAGTAGTTGGAAATATCCCAACTGCACTTAGCGGAGTTACAGATGGTCCAAACGCAGTAAATCCTTCAGGTGAGGCTGGAAGCGGTATCCTACGCCCAGAGCAAGCACGTCGTTTTATTGATTACGTGTGGGATGCAACAGTTCTCGCCCAAGATGGTCGCAGAGTGACTATGAGAGCAAACACAATGGAACTTGAAAAAGTTAACGTTGGTGAGCGTGTAATTCGTGCTGCTACACAAGCACTCGGAGAATACACAAATGCTGGAGCAACATTCAGCAAGGTAGAACTTACAACCAAGAAGATTCGTCTAGATTGGGAAGTTTCTGCAGAAGGTCTAGAAGACAATATTGAGGGGGCTGCGCTTGAAGATCATCTAGTTCGCTTGATGACAAACGCATTCGCTAACGATATTGAAGATCTAGCAATTAATGGTACAGGAGACTCTGGAGACGGAGCATTCCTTGGAATCATGCAAGGTTTCGTCGATAAAGTAAAGAACGACGGAGATGCACATGAGTCTATCGTTACCGTTTCAAACAATGCATGGACAACTGAAGTTATGCAAAACATTATCTTGGCATTGCCACGTAAGTATCGTGCACTTAAGAGCAATCTTAAGTTCTACGCAGGTACTGACGCATTCCAAGGTATTGTAAAGAACAATGGAACACTTGCTGATGCTATCTCAGAAGCATTTGCTCCAAGAGTTTCAGGTACACCAGCAAACCGTCAAGCATATCTTGATGGAAATGGACAAACATTCGGTGGAGCACGTACCACTCGTGTTCTAGGAATTGACGTTCAAGAAGTTCCTTACTACCCAGCAGGATATGTCGATTTGACATTCCCAGCAAACCGTGTATGGGGCTTCCAAAGAGATATCACTGTAAACCGTGAATACAAGCCAAAGAAGGACACAATTGAATACACAGTATTCGTTCGCTTTGGTATTCAATGGGAAGAGCAAGACGCTGTAGCGTTTGCTGATGCTGCTTCAGATTCCTAATCTGTAACAGTAATTATAGGGGGCAGGGGAATATAACTCCTGCCCTCTTTTTTAATTTATCTGTTATAATATAGATAAGCAGGAGGATTTTATGTCAGAAAATATTAAAAACAAAATTAATGAAGTTAATACTTCTGATAGTCCTTTAATTAAAAAAACTCCTTCAAATAAAAAAAATAAAAAGAAAACAGTTGCTATTCATTCTACTAAAAATGTTTTATGGCCTGGTATTGGAGAAGTCTCTCGTGGGTATAACATTGTTACAGAAGAGGCTGCTGAAAAATGGTTAACAAGAGGCCATATCAGAATAAGCACTCCAGAAGAAATAGCAAGGGAATTTGGTGTAAAATAACATGGAAGTAATGAGAGTCCCCCCATACCCAATAACAACTATATGGAAGTTGCCAACGGCAAACTATACCTATGTTCAACGTGTTGAAGATTTAGTAGATCATTCATATGTAGAAGAAGAGGTTACTTCAGATGCAAATGGTATTGTTGAGTACGTTCTTCCTCTAGAGAGTGTCCAATTTGATAGATCATTTTTGATGCGTTTTTATGATTCAGAACACGAACACATTTTATATGAAAGCAATTTAGATGTTATCAGACCATACATTGATCCAAGCACTTTGGGTTCAACAGCATCCGAAATACAAGAATATAAACAACTAGAATTAGTGGCAAGATCTATGATTGATACATATACTGGTGACGGTTTTTATAATCATAAGCAAATAATTCAAAAAGTTGGAAACGGAAATGATTATTTTAGTTTATGGGATGATGCAAATAGAGTATTAAAGGTATATGAAAACAATGTATTGGTATATGATATAAACACACCAGAAGAAAATGTTTATGAGTATAGCGTAACATTAGACAATTCTGCAATACAAAGAGTTATGTCTGGAGAATATAATAGGGCAGAGCAAACACCAATGATTGGTTTTCCAGCATATGGTGATTTAGGAAATGTTGGTACATCAAGAACAGTAGATTTTCCTAAAGGATATGATTACACATTTGTGCTAGATTCTGGTTATAAAACAGTTCCAGCAGATGTTGAGTATGCAGCCAAATTATTAATTGAAGATCTTAAATGTGGCAAGTTAGACTATTATAAGAGATATATAACATCATATAATACTGATCAATTCAAAATTCAATTTGATAAATCAGTGATGGATGGAACTGGAAATATGATAGTCGACAAAATTTTAGATAAATATGTTGTCAACATTGTTCGACCAGGGATTGTATAATGATATGCGAACAAACAGACTATATGTTTCCAATGCAAGCAGATGTATACTATCCTCTAGTTGAACAAGGCGCATACGGTAATGTTAAAAAGAATTGGATTTTAGATAGAACAATTGCATGTAGTTTTTCTGTAATTGGTACTGCTGGTAAAGAAGAAATACAACCAAATGTCAATATAACACAGGATAGTGTTTTAGTTGGTAGATCAAAAAATGACATAAGAGTTTCAGAAAGAGAAGTTGATAACGCTATCACTAATATTGTTTTAAGTAATATACGGGATAAACACTCAAATGTAATATATAAAGAAACTGCAGGCATTCGTGCAGGAAGACCAACCATATATGAGATAGCATCACAAGAGCCAATTGTTGGACCATTTGGAAATGTAGAATATTACAAGTTAGTGATTAGAAGATCAGAAAATCAGGCAGCAGACATATGAGAGTAACTTTAGATACCGCAAATTTTAATAAAGAAATGAACAATATAGTTCAATATTCTTTTGGATTTTTGGATGGTGCACAAAGAGGAAAAAAACAATTTTTGAATAACTTAGGGAAAGAAACTTTGGAAATTTTAAAAAAATATATTGACTCTAATGCAAGAGTAAGTCCACAAACACTGCACCACGTATATGAATGGTATAGGGTTGGAAGTCCTTCAGCCAGACTGTTTGATCTAGATTATACTGTTAGTAATTTAGGATTGTCAATTAATGCAACATTAACACAATCTAGTTCAGTACAAAATGGATCGTCAACCCCCTTTTATAATAAAGCAAAAATTATGGAGTCTGGAATGCCAGTAACAATTAGACCTAAAAAAGCAAAAGTATTAAGTTTTAATGTTGATGGAGAAGATATTTTTACACAAGGTCCAGTCCTAGTTGAAAATCCAGGAGGACAGACTCAAAATGGCTTTGAAAAAGTTTTCGATTCATTTATGACAAAGTATTTTACTCAATCATTTTTAAAAAATAGCGGTATATTAGATAATATCAATAATCCAATAACCTATAAACAAAATTTATCAGCAGGTAAAAAGATAGGCAAAAGCAAAGGAATTCAGGTTGGATATAGATGGATTGCTAATGTGAAGGTAGGTGCTTAATGTCAGCAGATATTTGGACTGGTAGCAAGGTGGTAGAAAATACACCAATTTTATGGATCAATAAATATTTAGGAGATAAGATTCCTGCTTTAACTGGAATGGATAAGTTTCCATTTTTTCCATCGACTCCTTCAACTATAAACGATCTTACAGAATATTTTAGTAGGAGCACTCAGGGTGTAGTTGGAACTTGGGACAGACTAGTTAGGATGAGAAGGCTTGCGTTTCCTCATATTAAAACAGAGCAAGTAATGTATTATTTTTATGCAAATGGCTCAGATCCAATCATGAATATGATTCGTGTTCAAGAATCAATTTTAAGGCTCATGGATCGTGGAGATGAAACAGCAGAAGAAATAAACAACTGGTGCATGAATAGGCAAATCAAGTTAGACGATGGAACAACTATAGACAACTTATTCTATTTTCATAGTTTTAAGATATATCAATTAGAAGAAACAAGAGATATTATTGATTTTGGAACAGCACGAACTTACGGCGGAAATAAGATTATTATAGAATATCAATATCACCAAAAAGACGGCATAAACAACGCTGGTTGGTCTCCAGAGCCTAAAAAGGCCACTAAGACAATACTTTAAAAGGCTGTTATACTTAATGTTGAGGAAACACGCCTTTATTTCAACACAAGAAAAAAGAGGTGAATAAATTATGGCATATACCCGTGGTTCAAACGCCAACATCATTGTGGGTGCAGCAGCACTTTTCACATATGAGGCAGGCCCACTAGCAGACGCTGACATGCCAGCATACGTAGACGGAACATCTTTTAGAGAAACTCTTTCAAATGATGCCGATTTCCGAAATGTTGGTTACACCATGAACGGTTTGGAACTTCAATTCCAACCAGACTTTGGTGAAGTTAACGTTGATCAGGTATTGGACGTTGCAAAGTTGTACAAGCAAGGAATGCAAGTTAACCTTAATACAACATTCGCAGAGTCAACACTTGAAAATCTTTTGTTTGCATTAGCAAGCAAGGATACAAACTTGTCAACAGTTGCAGGTAACCCAACCCTTAATCTTTCTGCAGGAGACATCGGCGAATGCCCTGTCGAACGTGGATTGGTAGCGGTAGGACCAGGAACTGGAGACTGCGATAACTCAAGCAATTTGGAAAGAGTTTATGTAGCATACCGTGCACTTTCGATTGAAAATGTAACAGTATCTGCAAAGCGTGATGAAGCAACAATGTTTGACGTTTCATTCCGTCTACTTCCAAACGACAGCGCATCATACGGTAAAATCGTTGATCGCACAGTTACAGCATCATAATACAACTTAATATATTGAGAATTGCCCATCTATACGGTGGGCAGTTTTCTTTTTTGATACAATAGTATAATGCCTACAAAAATATATGATTCTAGTAATATTGTATTAATGGATGGAACTATTGTTTATTTGACACCATTAAAAATAAAATATTTAAGAGAATTTATGGACGTTTTTGAAAATGTCAAAAACTCTAAATCAGATGATGAAGCCATAGAATACCTGTGTCAGTGTGCCTCTATAGCAATGAAACAGTACTATCCAACAGTTGTTAATAATTTAGAAGATTATGTAGACCTACCAACAATTTATAAAATATTAGAAATATCTGCTGGCATTAAGATTAATGAAAAGTCTGATGATACTGTTAAAAGTCAAGCAACTGAGTCTGGCTCTACATGGGATAAATTAGATTTAGCGCAACTTGAGTCAGAAGTTTTTTTACTTGGAATTTGGAAAGATTATGAGGATTTAGAATCTTCTCTATCTATGCCAGAAATACTTGCTACCCTTTCTGCAAAAAGAGATTTAGATTATCAAGAAAAAAAGTTTTTAGCAGCAATGCAGGGTATAGATTTAGATAAACAGTCTGGAAAACAAAATGCTTGGGAAGAAATGAAAGCCAGAGTATTTAGTAATGGTAAGGCAAGCAATGCAAATGATATTTTAGCCTATCAGGGTAACACTGCAGCAAAAGCGGGGTTTGGTATTGGGCTGGGTCTAGACTATGAAGATTTAACTAAAAAATAATCCTGTTTGTGCTATAATTAGTAGGTCTATGCTTGGAGGAATAAATGGCAACAACAACGTTTCAAACTGAAACAGTTAACCTAATTGATGGAACTGAAATAGAAATTCGTCCATTAAAGATCTCTCTACTTCGTCCCTTTATGGCGAAAATGGAGGGAATTCAAAAAGTAGCGGAAGATAATGATAAATCTATGACACTTCTTCTTGAATGTGTTCAGATAGCGATGCAACAATATAAGCCAGAGTTATCAGAAGACATTAAGAAACTAGAAGAATTGCTAGATCTTCCAACAGTATATAAAGTTATTGAAGCAGCATCAGGAGTAAAACTTGCTGATGTTTCAAATATTTTTAATGCTGCATCATAAATAAACTGTAAAAGAGGTGTAAAACTATGGCTGATGTCAATGCCAATATTGGTGTTAATATTGACACCTCTGAGGCTCTGGCACAGTTAAAGACATTACAGCGTCAAATATCTCAGTTTCACACCTCTATAGTAAAGTCTAGTGAAACAGCAGCATTAGCACAAAAATCTTTAACTACCAATTTAGTAAATAGCATCAATTCTATTGGTGCATTTAGCGCTGAGTTAAGAACAGTAAAATCTACTGCAGAATCATTTACAGACTCGCTTGAAAAAAATAAATTTTCAATGCGTGAATATTTTAGATATGCTGGTGGAGCAACTAAGACATTTGGTAAATTGTTTAGAAGTGAATTTGAGACAATATCAAATGTTGCAGAAGAAAGAGTAAAAAGACTTCAAACGCAATATATCAAACTTGGTCGTGACACTAATGGCGTAATGAAGGCAATTGCCGTAATACCTAAAGAACTTAACATGGATGACTATGCCACTAAAGTTCAGGTTGCAGCACAAAGACAAGCCTTATTTAATCAATTAATGAAGCAGGGATCTACCAATTTAATTAATTTTGGTAAGAATACTCAGTGGGCTGGTCGTCAGTTAATGGTTGGTTTTACAATTCCTCTATCTATTCTTGGAAGCACTGCAACAAGAGTATTTATGGATATGGAAACACAAGCCATTAAATTTAAAAAAGTATATGGAGATTTGTTTACAAATAAAGAAGAAACTCAGCAAGCATTAGATGATATTAAGTCTCTTGCTGGAATGTTTACTCAATACGGAGTTGCAGTATCTCAAACAGTTGGTTTGGCAGCAGAAGCAGCAGCAGCAGGTTTTTCTGGTATTGACTTACAAAGACAAACTGCTGAAGCAACAAGGCTTTCTGTATTAGGTCAGATTGATTCTCAAAAAGCACTTGAGACAACTATATCTTTGCAAAATGCTTTTAAAATATCTAGCGCTGATTTAGCAAATCAAATTAACTTTTTGAACGCAGTAGAAAACCAAACCGTTGTATCACTCGATGACATAACAACAGCAATTCCAAAGGTTGCTCCAGTTATTCAACAATTAGGTGGTGACGTTAAAGATTTAGCCTTCTTTATGGCTGCTATGAAAGAAGGAGGGGTTAATGCTTCTGAAGGAGCAAATGCTCTTAAATCAGGTTTAGCAGCACTTATTAACCCAACTAAACGAGCATCTGACATGCTTGCTGGTATGGGAATTAATATTACTAAAATTATTGAAACAAATAAAGGTAATTTAAAAAATACTGTAATTGATTTTGCTAAAGCATTAGATACGCTTGATCCATTAACAAGAGCAAGGGCTATTGAGCAATTATTTGGAAAGTTCCAGTTTGCACGTTTATCTACTTTATTTGATAATGTTACAACACAAGGAAATCAGGCTTCTAGAGTTTTAGAATTAGCAAATACTTCTATTGAAGATCTTGCTGCATTGTCAGAGCAAGAATTAGGAATTTCTGCTTCATCATCAATGAATAAATTTAAAAAGGCTCTTGAAGATCTAAAGGCTGCACTTGTACCAGTAGGTCAAACATTTTTAGATGCAATTACCCCAATTATTAATTTTGTTGGAGGAATACTTGAAAAATTTAATGATTTGTCTGCTGGAACTAAAAAAGTAATTACAATTTTAACTGTTGGTCTTGGAGCAGTCGGTCCAGTCTTATTGATGACATTTGGTTTGCTTGCTAACGGTATTGGAAATTTAATAAAACTATTTTTAACATTAAGAAACGGTTATTTAAGATTAACTGGTCAATCACAAATTCTTGGTGAACAAACACAGTATATGACCAACGAACAACTTGAGGCAGCAGCAGCATCTCATTCGCTTGATCAATCACACGCAAAATTAACTCAAACATTTACTGCAGAAACTGGAGCAATTAATCAACTTATATCTGCATATCAAAGAGCAGCACAAGCAGCACAAAATTTTGCAATAAGTAATCCAGGATCTATGTCACCAATTAGGCCAAAAAAGTTAGCCGATGGTATTGTTAGTGTTCCAGGTCCAAAGGGTGCTGGAGATATTGTCCCAGCAATGCTATCTCCAGGAGAAGCAGTAATTCCTGCTCCAATGGCTAAAAAATATGGTGGATTAATTAATGGAATGATTGCTGATAATATTCCTGGATACCAGGGTGGACTTGGAACTAAAAAAGCAAGAGATGTAGGTTCTGGAAGTGCTGGAAGAATTGGTAAATCTTCAATGGCAGTTATGAGACCATACACTGCAAATGTTTCTAATAGCGGAGGACTTGTTTCATTTACTGATATTGATCCATCTAACTTTACTGATGTTGCTAGTTTATATGCAAAAGAAGTTTTACAACAAGCAGGAATATCAATAAAAGCAATTGATACTGAAATTAAACAATGGGAAGTTGCAAATAAAGCAGCAATAGATATAGCAACAAATGCTGTTAATCAAGGTGCATCTGCACAAGAATCATTTGGACCATTAATGGCAAAGTTTACAACTGATATGGAAACTGCTCAAGGTCCATTTAACAAATTTACAATTACTGCTAAAGAAATGATGCCAAAACTACAAGAAGATTTAATTATGGCACAGACAGCAGCAAAAAATCTTGGTCTTAATATTAAAAATGCAGCAGAAGCGGTTCAACTATCAGAAGCATTGCCAGGAAATATGGTTGCAGGGGGTGCAGCATCTTCTGGATCGTTTACATCATTAAGAAGAGTTAGAGGCGGTATTGCAGCATCTGCAGGTGCAGAAGGGGTGGGACAATACGGTATTCCAAGATTTATGATTAGTCCTACAACGCAAACCTCAGATATTGCATACAAGATGGCAACATCACAAGAGCATTTTTCTACTACATTGGCTCAAGAACAAAACCTTGCTGCTTTACGTGCAAAAAGACAATCACAAAATTTTGAAAATGGTAAAAGAGATGCTCAGGCATATGAGGAAGGTCGTAAATCTGCAGGGAATAAAGACATTTACGAAGAAACACGCAAACGTAACAGTCCACACCCTATGGCTAGAAAAGATGGTCTCGACGATGCCAAAGCATATCAAAGTGGCAGATCTTCTGGGTTAGTTGATCAATATGGAAAGCCACTGTCTTCTTTAACACAAAATGCTACAACAACTCAGGGACAGATTCAAAATACACAAAGTTATCAAAAAATGCAAATTTTTAATGAAAGACTTTCTAAAATTAATAATGCAATTATGGGCGGTACTTTTGCATTAACAACATTTGCTGGAATGGCCTCTATGTCTGGAGGTGCTTTAGGAAATATTTCTCAACAAATCTTTAAATATTCAGGAATACTTTTTGCACTTATGTCCGTTACACAATTGATTACACAAGCAAAACTTGCTGAATTAGCAGCAACTAGAGCAAACACTGTAGCAATGGCTATGGGGTCTTCTACTGGACTTAAGGGATTATTTACTTCAGGCGGAGGAATTGCCTCATTTGGTAAAAATATTTTAACTGCTGGAAAATTTGCATTAAGGTTTGCTGGTCCAATTGGTTTGGCTACAACAGCATTAACTGTAGCAGTAGGTCTATATAGATGGAATAATAAGAGATTGCAAGAAAATAGTAAGCAACTAGAGGCATTTGGAAATGCCATAAAGACAAGCAAGAATCAATTGAAGGCTACTGGAGATTACTTTGGTGTAGTTCCTACTACAACTGGCCTAGAAAATACAACACAAGAAAAACTTGTGAGCAATCCTGTTCGAGAAGAAATTAACAAGTTTAAAGAATCTGATACATTTAAAGAATATAGGGATACAGTAGATGCTGTTTCTAGATTATCTAGTGCAGATGCAACATTGGCTTTGCAAACAAAGGGCACTGAGTTATTAGGTAAAGGCTTTACTAAAGAACAAGTTAATGTTATTGTTACGGCAATTCAGGAAGAGGCTGGTAAAACAGATCTAAAAATTAACTTTAAATCTGTAGATTTTGAACAATTAAACTCTGACATCCAAACTGGATTAGGAGATAAACTAAAAGCATTACCACAATTCATTAATGATACTATGCGTAAAGAAATGACAATGAATGAAAGAGGACAATGGGTATCAACATTGGTAATGGGACCAGAAGCCAAAGCAGAAATTAAAAATCAAGGACAAGCGCTTAAGGCGTACTTTAATGGTTTATCTGGAATGATACAAAATGGAACAATAAGTTTTGCACAATTTAATCAATCTTTTACTAATATGGGAAATGTAATAAAGCAAAATGTTCCAGATACCTCTCAACAAATAGCAATTTTAAATTCTTCTTTAGAACAAATGGATGCACGTTTAGCAAAAGCGGCAATTGGAGTACAAGGTTTTGAAAGTAAACTATTGCTTGCAAAGGCAGCAGCAATTGGTCTTAATTTAGAAGTTACAAATGCTATGCTAAATGCTTTAGTTATGGGATCTTTACCTGGAGCAACGGCAGAAGACATGATACGAGCATCAACAGTATCAGCAGAGATTGAAAAAATGATTGCAATAAGAGATAAAGCAATTAAGGCTCTTAATAAGCCTGTTGGAACAAGAACTGGTGGTAATGGAGAGAAGTCATGGTTACAAAAACTACAAGACATGGTTAAGGCTACAAAACTACAAACACAGGCATTTTACGACATGAGAAAGGCTGGTATTGAGGCTGGGGTTGCTATGGAACTTGCTTCTAATCCAGAGATGGCTAAAGGTATAGCAGCAGCAGCCAAGGCTGGCGGTAAAGCATGGAAAGACGCACTAAATGCAATTAAACAATATAAGGCTGCACAACAAGAATTAGCATTGGCTGAAGTAGCAGCAATGAATCAAGGTGATTATGAACTACAAAGACTTAATAAGGCTCAGGCGTATATTGACCTACAATCACATTTTATTGATATGAGATATTCTTCACAATTAGAATTTATTGATAAGTCACAAGAAGAAAACGATTTATTACTTCAAAGAATTGCATATCAAGAAACTTTAATTAATAATAGATATAACCCAATTATAGATAGATTGCAAAAAATTGAAGATTTAAATAAATCAATTGCAGATATAGAGTCAAGAAGATTAGATGTTGTTTCTGCTTTGAGTTCTGGAGATATTGCTGGTGGAGTTAAAGCAATGTCAGAACTTCGTGCAGCACGTATGGCTCAAACATCTCAATCACAAATTAATAATTTAAATGCAGCAAGAGATAGAGAGATATCTATGCTGAAGCAAAACAATTTAACAAAAGAACAAATTGATTTACAAAATCAAAAACTTACTTTAGATAAAAGAGAAATTGAATCAATAGTGGCTAAAGAAAAAGCAACGTTGTCATATTTTGGAATGACAAAACGTCAAATTGATAATGCTGCAAAGGCATTAGATTTAGCAAAAACTGCTGGCCTTGATATAAATGATCCAGCATTTTTAAACAATATACTTCAGGCTGCTATAGATAAAACCCTTTCCTTAGAATCAGCAATGAAAGATGCTGCAAAAGCAATGAAAGCATTATTTGATATGCAAGAAGAAGCAAGAAAAACTAAAATTGAAGAGCCAACTCTTACATCAACAGGAAATAAACAATTTTATGAAACATATAATAAAGGTGTAAAAATTACAACTCCATGGGATACTGGTGCATCAACAAAAATGGGCACAACATATTCTACTACATCTCAATCTAACGTTGGCCTTGGAGCAGGAAATACTGGATTTGATAAATATCAATCAAATAATCCATTTGTGCCAATACCACAAATAATTGGAACAGTTAGTGAAGCAACAAAGAAGTTCTTAGGAACTGCATGGGGCTTTAGTTCTGGTGGTATGGTTCCAAAATATTTTGCTTCTGGCGGATATACTCGTGGCAAAGATAATATTCCAGCAATGCTTTCTGCAGGAGAATATGTCGTTCAAAAGAGTGCTGTAGATGCTATTGGAATTGGAAATATGGCATCAATTAATAAGGGTACTCTTCCAAACAACTCAGTGTATAATTATAGTTTGAGTGTAAATGTTGGGGGAAGCAGTCAATCTGCAAATGATATTGCAAGGATTGTTATGTCTGAAATTAAAAAAGTTGACGCTCAAAGAGTTAGAGGGATAAAATAATGGCTACAGCAAATTATATGGTTGGTCGTAAAAAATATACTAGACCACAAGCAATTGCCTGGTCAAATAATCCAGGAACTCTCACTGGTGGTATCTATGTTCCAACTGGACAAGAAATAGGTGCAGATCCATCCCTTACTGACGGCGGGATCAATAAATTTTTAATATTGTCTGATCATAATAGGTCTGAGTTATCATTTAATCCAACAAGAATAGAACAAAGACAAAGAATGATTAATGGAAATATGAGATCTCATCATATTGCCGACAAGTATTCTATATCATGGAATTGGTCAAATTTGCCTTCTAGAGCATTTAGTGATCCTGCAAACTTTTCATCAACTGGGTCTTCATCTATGGAAAATACGCAAAGTTCTTACACTGTTGATGGTGGTGCAGGAGGAGTAGAACTTTTAGATTGGTATGAAAATCATAAAGGTTCTTTTTGGATGTTTTTAGCATATGATAAATATAATAATTTTGGTAAAAGTTCAGAAGGAATGGATCACCTTGTAGAATATAATCAAATCATTGAAGTATATTTTAATAATTTTTCATATGATGTTGTTAAGCGTGGCAAAGACAACTATGATCTTTGGAACATATCAGTTTCTTTGGAAGAAGTATAATGTTTAGTAGTTCAGAATTAAAATCACATTTTGAACAATCTTCGACTATAAAAATAAAGTCTTTAGTTGTATCTGAATGGAATATGAACATACCAGAAAATGTATTGAAAATAGGAAACTATAGATATAGGAAATCATCAGCAGTTGAGTCTGACTCCAAATATATAAATATTATTTCTAATTTTGACCCAACTGATGCTGGAAATTATTATACCAATGCTACAGATTCAAGCGTTTCAATTTTAAATGGATATGGATATGTAGATCAAACAATTACTCCTTCATTATTTACATCAACAAAAGATAATTTAAAGTTATTATATTCTTTAGAGGATTGCTTAAAACCATTTAGGCCAAGATCTGGAATTAACAAAGCAGTTTTTTTTAATCAAAAATATTTACCGCATGTTGATAAAAATTTAACAACTAGACCACGATACTATATGCCATCTAGAGATGATTATTTTAAGTATTGGACATCTTATAGAACAGAGTCCAATGTTGAGCGTGGAATATCAAGGAATAAGGTTAATGATATCAGTTATATAGATGACGCTGCACCATTTGTTGTTTATAAAGAAGAAGTTCCAACAAACAGAATTGTTGTTAAAATGCAAACTCATACTGGAACAACTACTATAGGATCATTTAATAATGGAACTGCAACAATTCAAGATCCGTTTTATGGAGAAGAAAATAAATCTATTCCAAAAAGATGGAAAATTCAATATTTAAAAAATAATATATGGATAGATGCAGTTTCTTTTAATGAAACGTCTATTAGAGAAAATGACTTACCAATCATAGATAGTGATGGCAATATAGAAATATCTTATGGCCTTATCCCACCAAGTCAGTTTAAAAATAATTTTGTATTCGCAGGAATTGTAGCAGCAGAACATCTTTTGCCAGAAAATAATGTTAATGGATATGGATATCTTGTAGTCTCAGAATCTAACTCTATTGGAACATTGTACGTATGGAACGACGTAACTGATACATACTTACAGTTTGTTCCTGAATATAAATGGTCTCTTGCTGAAAATAGTATAGGTATAGATACTCAGTTTGTTACAAAAATATCTAATCCAGAATATTTTATTAACCAGGTAGATCAACAAATTCAATATAGAGAATTTTGTTATATTTCTGGAATTAGAATTGTTGTTGAATCTATGAATAAGGCTGATTGCACTTTTGACTTAATTGAAATGTCTCCAAGATTATTGGTAGATATGTCAGAAAGAACAATAGACTTTAATGTTAAAAAATCTTTATCTGACTTGGGTGTAACATCTTTACCAGTAGGTCAGTTGCTTGTTTCTACTGGCTCAGTCTCTATTTTTGATTATGATCAGTCATTCAATGAAAATAACAGTAATAGTATAATTAGCAAATATCTAAAACGTAATATTAAGTTTTCTTTTTATGAATCAATATTGGATGTTTCTGGATCGAACAACTATACAGTTCCAATAAAGACTTTATATTCTGAAGGATTTCCACAAGCAGATTCATCAGGAACAACTATTTCAATATCATTAAGGGATCTATTCTTTTTATTTGAATCAATAGAGGCTCCAGAATTATTAATAACGGAGTCATCTCTTAGTTATGCAGTTTCTTTACTTTTAGACGCTGTTGGATTTTCAAACTATACTTTCTATAGAGTAGAAAATGAAAATGATCCAATCATTCCATATTTCTTTGTTTCTCCAGGGAAAAGCGTTGCAGAAATTTTAAATGAGTTGGCTATTTCTACACAGTATGCAATGTTTTTTGATGAATACAACAACTTTGTTGTCATGAGTAAAAACTATCTTCTTCCATCTTCCAGTCAAAGATCTACAGATTTTGAATTAATAGGATCAAATACTCAAGAACAGGCTGGCATTGTTGAAAATAAACAGATAGCATCTTATAAAATGCCTAATATAGTTAATATATCTTCACAAGATAAAAAAATATATAATAGCGGAAAAATTAATTATACTGAGCGATACATACAAAGGGCTGCTAAATTTAATCAACAACAATACCTACTTGATTCTGATAAGGAATGGATATACAAGCCTTCTTTATTGTGGGAAGTGTCTGGTGACGAAACAACAAAAACAATTAATGAAAAGTCTTCAACTCAATCAAATTATGTACTTTCTGCAATGCCAATTAACTCTACTTTATCTACTACAGTTCCAGCAGTTGCTAATAGGGCATTAATAAATAACATTATCGATTTAGGCGAAAATATTTATTGGCTAACCAGATATAGTGGGTATTTATATTCTCATGGAGAAATTATTAAATATGATGCTGTAGAATTTGATATAACTGGTACTGGTAAAGTGTGGATTAGTAGTAATCAAGAATATCAAGGATATTTCTCTAATTTACCATTTAACGGCAAAATATATCCAACGGGACTAATTAGAATTTATGCCAAACCATATTATGAAACAGTAAATAATGTTTTACAAATGAAAAATGGAGTAGTACAAGAGCATGGTCGTGGACAATTTGGCACCAATATAACATCACATAATGCTGGTCTTGGAGAATACTGGTCAAGCAATGACAATGTTCGTGGATGTTATATGCAATCTCAATATCTATTTAATATTAATGAGCAAACTGAATTGCCAATGGTTTCTACATCTAATATTGCTGCTGGAGTTAACAATGAACTTGCAAAAGGATCTACCAGAAATTCAATCATTAAAAACTTTTTGGCTAATACAAATATAACAGAAACACAAGTTAATAGTTTGCAGTCTACTCAGACTGGTACGGTACAAGCATCTGCATTTGTTTTTAATGGTCCAAGTTTTAAAACAACCGAAAAGCCTTTAAACTTTATATCTTATGTATATAAAGAATTAGATAATGCTTATAAACATTTTGGAACAAGAATGAGGATTATTGGAAAATTACAAGATGCTCAAAAGCAAACTGCTCTTGGAAGTATTTCTTATTATCAAATACCTGGTGGATCAAATCCAGAACAAAATATTAATATTGCTGGTGGATCAGGAGGTATTGCTTTAGGAGTAGATCAAAAAACAAACAACGGATATTATTTTGAAATTATTGCATTAACTGAAGGCAATATAGACGCATATGCTAATGCAAATGTTGCTATTAACAATGTGGTTTTTTACAAAATTCAAAAAAGTGCGTCTGGTGATGAAGCAATCCCTATAAAACTTTACGGTGGTCTTGCTAGTATTATTGTTGATGACGGATCTTTTACTGGTCAGCAACGAATAGTAAAAGAATCAAATACTACAGTTTATGATTTGGCTGTTGAATATAAAGATATAGATAAAATTAGAAGATTTTATTTATATATTAATAATCAACTTATTGCTGTTGTAGATGATGATCAGCCATTAAAAATGTTTAACAATACAGCATTATTTGTTAGAGGGTCATCAAAATGTATATTTGAAAATATTTATGCTTTAGATCAAAACTATTCTCAAAATACAGTATTTGCAATTGGAGAGCCACTTTCTAATGTTTTTGGATCTGGAGAATTATCTGCCAATGATGCTTTTAGAAAATACTCTGTTAGTGGATTAATACAGTCAACATATCTATCTGGCGTATCAACTCAAATACCACCAAAGTATAATTTATATTATGAAGAATTCGGTAGCATTATGAGAGAGTGTGCTTATTTTAATATTAAATATGACAAAGCATATCCAGCATTATATGCACAACTATCCCCTACGTTTAATCAATTAAAAGGATATACTGTTTCTGGATTTATTGCTGGCGCATATGGAGCAGAGTTTTTAATTTTTAACAATACAGACAGCGCTTTAAGTTTTGACGAATCATCTGGAAATTATTTACAGATTCAAGGAATCACTTTTACACAAGATACAACACATGAATATAGTGTAGACAATTATTTTAGTTCTAGGTCTAATTTTGCCGATCCACAACTACAAGGAACTAATGTTCTACAATCTCCAGTTATTGCCGAAAACACATATAATAATATTAAATTAAGCAGAATTAATTATGGAATTAATGAATTTCAAATTAATGGTGAGTATATTCAAAGTCAAGACCAGGCAGAAGAGTTAATGTCTTGGATTATTAATAAAGTTATGTATCCTAAAAAATCTATTGGGGTTGAAATTTTTGGTAATCCTATGATTCAACTTGGTGATATAGTTACAATTGACTATAAAGATTCTGATGGAATAGATATGGTAGCAAAAACAACAGATAGATTTGTAGTATATAATATAGAATACAATAGAAATGTAGATGGTCCTAAAATGACTATCTATTTAAACGAGGTGTAAAATGGTTGAGCCAACTCCAGGAGTTCCATCTACAATAAAGCCAAAATTAAATGATCAAGTAAAAAGTTCTACGCCTCAATATATCCTGTTTGATGAGTCATCAGTAAATGATCAACAGATTGTAGATTTATTATTTGAAAATATTGGGGCACATGAATTAATAAATATATCAAGAAATGATAGTATTAATGGACAAAAGGTATACTATACTCCTATTAAAAACTTAATTGATATTCAGTCTCAATTTAATCCAAATAATATATTAAAACTTCAAGACACATCTGATCAATATTTTAAAAAATATCCAATCAAGTTAGAAGAAAAAATACCAGTGGTTGGAAATGGGGCAAATGGTAATAATGTTTATTTAGATAATGATGGAAACCTAGTGATAGAAACAGTAAATAATGCCTCAGATGAGCAAATAGAGGTTCAAATTAGTTTAAGTGGTACAATATATGAGGCGGAATTATGATAACAAATACTGGTAAAAATATCATTGGAAAATATTTATTGGGTCAGGCACCATCTTATGCCTCACACATTGCTATTGGGTGTGGTCAAAAACCACTTCTTAACTCAGATCCGTCCCCAGATTTTTCAACAAAAAATAATCTAGATTTTGAAATGTTTAGAGTTCCAATTTCTTCAAGAGGGTTTGTTGTTGATGGTGGAAGTAATAAACTAGTTTTAACTGCAGAGTTGCCAACAGAAGAACGTTATGAAATAACAGAGATTGGTATTTTTTCTGCTGGAGCAAATCCATCTGCTGGGCAAACTGATAGTAAGACAGTTTTTGGTTTTACAGATACGGAAAACTGGCAATATAATAGTGGATCTTCTAGTTCTGATATTGTAAAAATTACAGAACAACTGGATTCTACTAGTTCAAATACAATTAGTACAGTTGGAAAAATTGACATTAACACGAATAATACTATCGCAGATGAATTAAAAGTTTTTGAAACAAATGCCGATAACGCTGTATTTTTTAATGAAGACAGAGTAAATAGATATGAAAGAGCAAGATTTTTTAATAACGTAATTTTGATGAGAGGAGACTCATCTACGTTGACATTAACGGGAAACAATTTTACCTCTTTAGGTGGTCAATATATTGTTTATCCAAGCACAATTGCATCATTTGCTAAAAACTCTCCAATAGATGAACTTAGATTGGCATTTTCTTTAGTTACCAAAAACTCATCATCTGATGTCCCAGACAAGGTAAATATTGTTATTAACTTTACTAATGCAGATGGATCTAAGTATGCTAGATTTCAAGCCATACTAAATAATGGAACTGGTTCAGGAGAATATGATTTTACTGAAAATAGATATTTTGTAATTTCAAAACAACTTCAGGAACTATATACTAGTGAAGGTTTTAATTGGGACATAGTAACACAGGTACAAATATATTCTAATATTGAAAAAGACTCTTTGCCTTCAAGCAATCACTATATAGCAATTGATGCATTAAGACTAGAAAATATTGCAACAATCAATCCATTATATGGTTTAACTGGATATAGCATTATTAAAAATGATTCTGCATCAACAATCGTTAAAAACCCAAACACTAATAGTTATATAGAGTTTAGATTTATAATCGGTGTCTCATAATGGTAGATAAAAATATTAAAAAAAATATTATTTTAAAAAAAGATTTACCAGGGTTTATTGGAGATCCAACACAATTAAAGTATGAACTTAGATATAGGATTATTTCCGAAGATAAAAACAGACTATCGCATTGGTCTCCAATACTTAAAGTTGATGGATTAAATACAGAAGACGAGACTGGTTTTGATCCAAATGACATTGAGGGAACTAGTATCCCTTATAATGTTTCTATAAAAAGTTCAGAACATACTGCGGAAATATCTTGGACAATGCCATCTTTATTAATAACAAACCCAACACCAGAAGAAAAAGAATTGCAAAAAATTCAAGCAGCAATAAAGTCATTTGATGTATATGTACAATGGCGAGAGGCATCAGTAAACAGTGATTGGATTTGGGTTGGAACTTCAGATAGCACAAGATTTTCTATGAAATTTCCAGAAAAAAACGGTCCAGTAGGACCAGATTATATAAAATTTGCAGTTCAAAAAATAACTCAGGTTAAGGAGAGGTTTTATACCGCAACATATTTAGAAACAGACTTTGTTTCTCTTTAATGGTATAATAGAATAACTATGGCAAAAATACCACTACCACAGCGAGGTCAGCCACTAGACGTTACATATATTTATCAGTTAACTAGTGCTATTAATGATTTATCTACGCAGGTATCGTCATCGATCAATAATTATTCTAAAGTAAATAATGAAAGTAAAAAAACATCAGATTTAAAAATAGAATCAAAAACAATACAAGTAGCAATTAACCAAAGCGTAAATGCAGGAACAGAACAAACATTCACAACATCTTTAGACAATTTTAAACAGGTTCCAGTAGTTACTGCTACACCAGTAAATGAGGGTGGAACTGTTTCTGGAAAGGACATTACGGTAGTATTAACAAGTGTTACAACATCTAGTGTTTCTGGAATTATTAGATTTGGCTCATCTGGTATTTTGTCAGTCAATGTTAATGTTATTGCCGTCGGTATACCTAATTGATCATATGTAAAAAATGCAAGGGGAGAATGTTAATTGATAGAATATACAATTCAATCACGCATATTGAAATATACTGCATTTTATGTGGCACTAGAAGATTCTTTAATCCACCAGAATCATCATCAGAGGGAAAATGGCTGTTAAAAAAGGAAGTATCGAGAGCGAAGGTTACAATCTCTCCCCTGTAATACCTGGCAATAAAAAAGTTTGGTTTTTAAATGGAGACCTTGTAAGAGTTCATCATATTAATCAGTCTAATGGGATAGTTTCTCTTTATAATATAGTTAAAGATAGGTTTGAAAGTTGTTTAATTTCAGATTTTAAAAACAAAAGAGAGAAGGCTTATACTGTTGGTCAAACAGCAGATCTCATTAATAGACATAAAAAATATATGCCATCTTTAATGAAACGTGGAATTATACCATTTCCAACTGGATCGCAAAAAGGTGGGGAACGAGGATGGCAAGTAAGATCATATTATTCAGAATCGCAAGTAATGGAGATTCGTGATATACTTGCTACATACCATATAGGTAGACCAAGAAAAGACAATTTAATAACAAATGATATAACGCCCACCAAGGCTGAGTTGACACGAAGAATGGGCGATGGTATACTTACATATACGAGAACTGAAGATGGAAGATTTATTCCAATATGGAATGAGTCCATTAAATAGAAGGGTATGAAATGCAAAACGAGGAAACTAAAGTATCTGTAACACTTGGATATACGCTTAATTTGGGCAATTTTCAATCATTGCGTGTTGATTTAGGAGTAATTGACAACAAGCGTGATGGAGAAAATACAAATGATGCCTTTGAAAGAGTGTATAAATTTGTAGAAGACAAACTAACTGAAAAAATTAATGAGGCAAAGTCAGAGGTAAACGAGCAATAATGGCTGAACGCAAAGACCGAATGGCTTTGCTTAGTCGTTATAGTAAGTTGCATACTGCTAAGTATGAACAAAAGCCATCTTTAAATTTAAACGTAGAGCAATGGGCAGCAGATGCCCTCATTGAGTCATACGGTATGAATAAATGTTATGAATTATTAGACTATTATTTTAATGTTGCACAAAATCCAGCATGGAAATATTTTGCAAATTATGCAGATGCTATAATTGAAAAACAAGAACAGCAGTTGATAGACGAAAAAGAACGGGCAGAGCGTAGGAAAAGAGCAAAGGAATGGTTAAGTGAATAATACAGAAGCAAAAGTAATCTCTGCAGTTTTAGAAGATAAGCAAATTCATGTATTGTTGCAGGCTAATGTAGAAAATCTTTTAAGAACCCATAATGATATTTGGCAATTTATTAGAAATTATACTGAGCACAATGGCTCAGTTCCACCAAAAACACTAGTTATTGAAAAGTTTAGAGACTTCACACCAGTAGATGGAATTGGGGCAACTAAGCATCATTTAGAAGAATTACAAACAGAATACTTGAATGATAGCCTAAAGGATATTCTTAGATCTACAGCATCAGAAGTTCAAAGTGGCAATGGTAATGAGGCATTAGAATCTTTAATTACGAAGACATCTGAATTAAAGAAAAATACATCTGCTATTCGTGATATTGATGCAACAGACCTAGATTCAGCAATTGCATATTTTGAAAATGTAAAAAAACAACAAGAGTTGGGTCAGGTTGGAATTAAAACTGGATTACCAGGATTTGACAATTATCTTCCTGCAGGCATTATGCCAGGACAACTTGGAGTTTTTCTTGCATATCCAGGTATTGGTAAATCATGGCTATCTCTTTATTTTGCAGTACAAGCATGGAAACAAGGAAAGTCACCATTAGTAATATCCTTAGAAATGTCTGAAACCGAAGTTCGTAATCGTGTATTTACAATTATGGGTGAAGGTATTTGGTCTCATAGAAAGATTAGTTCTGGTCAAATTGAACTAGACATGCTAAAACAATGGCATGCTAAAAATCTTGCTGGTAAACCAGAGTTTCATATTATTTCAAATGATACTGGTGGAGATATTACCCCTTCAGTTCTTCGTGGAAAGATAGATCAATATAAGCCAGATTTTGTTATTGTTGACTATTTACAACTTATGAGTCCAAATCAAAAGTCTGATAACGAAACAGTAAGAATGAAGAATTTATCAAGAGAGTTAAAGTTAATGGCTATCAGTGAAGAGGTTCCTATTATGGCAATCTCATCAGCAACACCTGACGATGTTACTAAGTTAGATACTGTTCCAACTTTAGGGCAAACTGCTTGGTCTAGACAAATTGCCTACGATGCCGACTGGGTATTGGCTATGGGTCGTGCTGCTAATAGCGATATCCTAGAATGTGTCTTTAGAAAGAACAGAAATGGCTTTATGGGAGAGTTTTTGGTTCAAGCAGACTTTGATAAGGGATATTACCGTTATAAAGACTATGAAGATAAGTAGTTATAATATGGTATGTTTAATTTTCACCATAAGCAGATTAAAAGGTTCAGCCTTGACGGGGTAATCCATGATGAATCTGCTTTGGCAAGGCTTAAAATTGAATATATAAGGCTATTAATATCAGAAATGAAGTTAACTGGATATGTACCAAGGTTTGACATAGATCCAGATTTTACGATAGACTATAACGAGAAAAAGAAAACGTTTGAATTTAAATTATCTATATATGGAATATTTGTAGGGAGAAAAAAGAGCGAATGGATAGCAGGAATAGACGGACACAGGGTAATACATACTCCAAAGAACAGATTAAAAGAGTTCTCAC
>JACCDX010296419.1_pt1 | contig 31142 bp, 31 predicted proteins | sample 7449681 | NCBI WGS metagenome assembly JACCDX01 (sample SAMN15323450, study PRJNA562643) | freshwater metagenome | isolation source: river surface water | place: USA:Blue River Watershed | collected 2017-08-18
AAGCCGGGTCGCTACACAGGCGTGTTTCCGTTTGGTGAACATTCTGAATGGCAGCGCAATGCGGCGGTAGTTGCTCAGCTATGGAGTGTGCGAAAGCGTCTGCGTGCGCTTGAGCGTGAATAGTGTTTGCTACGATTAATCGCGACGCCTCTAGGTCGTCGCTCATTTAAAGCGTTAAATCAATATGGCGATACAGCTCGATATTAAAGAGATCCTCGATCGGATCCCACACCGCTATCCTATGTTGTTAGTGGATCGGGTTCTGGATATGGTGCCTGGCAAGTCGATTAAGGCACTCAAGAACGTATCGATTAACGAGCCATTTTTTACAGGACACTTCCCACATCATCCGGTGATGCCAGGTGTGTTGATCCTCGAGGCTATGGCGCAAGCGGCGGCGATTTTTTCGTTTGCAGAGGAAACAGGCCTGAAACCCGTTGACGGCGAGGCCGTGTATTACTTTGTCGGGATTGACGGTGCGCGTTTCCGTAAACCGGTATTGCCTGGGGATCAATTGATTATCGAGGTTGAGGCTGAGCGCTTAGGACGAACAATCTGTAAATATCAAAGCAAGGCTTTCGTCGACGGAGACGTTGTGGCGGAGGCAAAACTTATGTGTGCGATCAGACCATTGGAAAAATAATGTCTGCCCAAATCCATCCTACTGCTTTGGTCGATCCGCAAGCTAAGTTGCACCCAACGGTTAGCGTGGGTGCGTATTCGATCATTGGTCCGTACGTTCAGATCGGTGCGAATACCGTAGTCGGCTCACATTGTGTCATCGACGGAAATACAACCATTGGTAGCCAGAATCAGTTTTACAGATTTTGTTCCATTGGCGGAATTCCACAGGACAAGAAGTATGCCGGTGAGCCGACCAAGCTCGAGATTGGCGACCGAAATATGTTTCGGGAATACGTCACAGTTAATACTGGGACAGTGCAAGATGTGGGTGTTACTCGGCTAGGCTCAGATAATTGGGTGATGGCTTACGTTCATGTCGCACACGATTGCCAAGTGGGTAGCAATGTTATTTTGGCAAACGGCGTACAAATGGGTGGTCACGTTCACATAGGTGACTGGGCGATCGTCGGCGGCTTGGCGGCTGTGCATCAGTTTGGACGTATTGGTGCGCACAGCATGACTGGTGGGCAAAGCGCACTGCATATGGATATTCCACCGTACGTGATGGGGTCAGGCAATCCATGTGTCCCGGTTGGAATTAATGCAGAAGGGCTAAAGCGTCGAGGTTTTTCTCCTGAAGCGATATCGGCCTTGCGTGATGCGTACAAGATCATTTATCGACGTGGGCTGTCTTTGAGCGACGCCTGCGAAGAGTTGCGCACCCGCCAAAAAAGCGAGCCTGCTGTGGCTGATGCACTTGAACCGTTGCTCGCGTTCATCGCTGCAAGCACTCGAGGCATCATCCGCCCATGACGTGGCGACTTGGGTTAGTAGCGGGTGAACCGTCAGGTGACCTGATTGCTGCTCGAGTTTTAGCTGGACTTTCGCAAAGAGATCCCAGCATGCGCCCGGAAGGTATTGGTGGGCCAAACCTCAGTGCGCAGGGTATGGACATCTGGCATCCGATGCACGCGCTGACAGTATTCGGATACGTTGACGCGTTGAAGCGACTGCCATCTTTATTTCGAATTTATCACGACGTGAAGTCCCGATGGCTGCGTGAACCCCCGCAGTTGTTTCTTGGCGTTGATGCGCCAGATTTTAATTTTAGGCTCGAGCATCGCTTAAAGCGCGCAGGTATTCCCACAGTGCACTTTGTTGGCCCCTCTATTTGGGCTTGGCGCTATGAGCGCATTAAACACATACGCGAATCGGTCTCGCATATGTTGGTTCTTTTTCCCTTTGAAGAGGCTATCTACCGGAAAGAGGGCATCCCAGTTACGTATGTTGGGCATCCACTTGCAGACGCTATCCCCCTGACGCCTGATCGCACCGCCGCTAGACAGCGCCTTGGGATTTCGGAACACGTCCGTCTGATCGCGATTCTTCCGGGTAGTCGTTCTTCAGAAGTGCGTTTGATCGCTCCACGATTCTTGCAAGCTGCCCAGCAAATGCAACAGCGTGATCCCTCACTGCACTTCGTTGTTCCCATGGTGAACCAAGCTAGAAAGCTGGAGTTGGATGCGGCGCTTAGTTTGTATCCGGTCAAGAATTTGCAGATACTGTTGTCTGAAACGCAGCCTGGTGTGCAAACTGATCCTACTGCGTGGGTTGCGTTAGAGGCGTGTGATGCAGCGCTGGTGGCTAGCGGCACCGCAACGCTAGAAACAGCATTGTTTAAGAGACCGATGGTGATCTCGTATGCTGTATCGCCAATGATTCGCCGCGTCATGGGTTGGAAATCAGGTCTAGACAGACCCTATCTCCCATGGGTCGGCTTACCAAACATATTGCTCAATGACTTTGTCGTTCCCGAGTTTATACAAGACGACGCGACTCCAGATAATTTGGCAAACGCGATGTGGGATTTGATTGATAACCCCTCGCTATGCGAACAGATACAAAATCGTTTCACAGAGATGCATCACACTTTAAAGTGCGATACACCAAGTCGCGTGGCACTTGCGCTGGAGCAAATTGTTCATGACGGTCGCTGATAAAAGCGCTCAGCAGGCCGATTTATTTATAAATGATTTGGCAACGTTCGGGCACTGTGCCGGTGTGGATGAGGCTGGGCGTGGTCCCCTAGCTGGTGATGTTTATGCCGCCGCCGTCATACTGGATCCGGCGCGCCCAATCATCGGATTAGCTGATTCAAAGATTTTGTCTGAATCAAAGCGTGCCGCTCTGGCACTTGAGATTAAGCAGCACGCGCTCGCTTGGTGCATCGCAAGCGCGACTGTAGAGGAAATTGATCAACTCAATATTCTGCAGGCGACCATGCTTGCTATGCAACGTGCTGTTCAAGGTTTAGAGGTTGTGCCCGACCTTGCCTGGATTGACGGGAATCGCGCACCGGTTCTGAGTTGTGCAGTAAAAACAATCGTCAAGGGTGATGCCCTAGTGCCTGCAATTTCAGCAGCCTCGATATTAGCCAAGACAGCGCGTGACGAAACACTTTTAACATTGCATACGTTATACCCACAATACGCCTTTGATCAGCATAAAGGCTATGGGACTGCGTTGCATATGCAACGTCTGCGAGAGCACGGTCCCTGTCCAGCTCATCGGCGTAGCTTTGCACCCGTACGTGTCTTATTGGATAAGCAATGAAATGCATTGAGTCGCGCTCGAACCCGTTATACAAGCAATTGTTTAAGTGGCAGTCGAGCGCAGGGCGGCGAGATGAACCCGTATTGTTGGAGGGTGTCCATTTATGTGAGGCTTTTTTGGCGCTCGGTCGTCAGCCTCAATATGCCTTGTTCGATCAAGCGCGGATTGCCGAGCCACAGCTTGCGCGCTTGATTGAGAACTTGTCAGAGGATGTCTGCTGCACCCTGTCAGCTAGCTTACTAGCTAACCTATCGAGTGTTGACACAGGCCAAGGCGTGGTGTTTGTTGTTAAACCCGCGAGTGCGACCTTGCCTGACAACCTCGACGGCAATATGCTCTGGTTGGATCGCGTGCAGGATCCCGGTAATGTGGGTACCTTACTCAGAACGGCTGCGGCCGCGGGTATTACTCGTGTGCTGGCATCAACCGGGACCGCCTCACTGTGGTCGCCGAAAGTTTTGCGCAGCGGTCAGGGCGTACATTTTGGGTTGCGGCTACACGAGCATGTTGATTTGCTCGCAGCGACCCGCAGTTTAAAGGTCCCCTTGATTGCGACAACACTAGGCGACGCAACTGATTTATTTGATACCAAATTACCCGCCCAAGCGGCGTGGGTTTTCGGACACGAGGGGCAGGGCGTGAGTCAATCTCTGATTGATCAGGCTTCACTGCGCATAAGGGTGGAACATGCCACTGCCGTCGAATCGCTGAACATCACGGCAGCCGCTGCGGTCTGTTTATTTGAACAACGCAGACAACAACGCAAGGCGTCTTAGTAAGCCGAGTGACGATCGAGACCGACTTCCTGTAAGACAGTGGTCGAGATTTCTTCAATCGATTTGGTTGTTGTCGAGAGCATTGGTATGCTTTCGCGGCGCATCAGTCTTTCAGCTTCGGCTACCTCGTGGCGGCATTGTGGAAGCGATGCATACTTGCTGTCCGGACGACGTTCGTGCCTGACCTCTGTCAGGCGTTCGGGCTGAATCGTCAGTCCGAACAGTTTTGCGCGGAACGGCATGATGGTTTTGGGTAACGCACCGCGATCAAAGTCTTCCGGTATCAGTGGGAAGTTAGCCGCTTTGACTCCGTATTGCATTGCCAAGTAAAGGCTTGTCGGCGTTTTTCCGCAGCGCGAGACACCGATTAAGATCACATCTGCTTGGGCGAGGCCAGAGACGAACTGCCCGTCGTCGTGCGCTAAGCTAAAGTTAATGGCCTCAATCCTGTTGCGGTACTGTGTTGAGCTAACCGCCTTATGCGACTTACCAATGGAGTGGCTAGACTTCATCCCAAGATTCTGTTCGAGGGGCTCCACAAAAGCGCCGAACAAGTCTAAAAATAGGGCATTTGCAAGCTTGACACGCATCAACACGTCAGGGTTCACAAGTGTCGTGAATACGATGGGTGGATTACCCTGGTCTGCGGCGCAGCGATTAATGCGCTGTACCACCGTATCGGCCTTCTCGACTGTGTCGATGAAGGGCACGCGCACCTGCTTGAAGGTGACCGACTCGAATTGAGACAATACAGAGTGACTGAACGTTTCTGCGGTGATGCCTGTGCCGTCAGAGATGATAAAAACGGTTCGTTCGGTGGCTGGAGTCGTCATAAAAAATGTCCGTCGCAAGAGTCGAAGTAGTATAATGCACCGCAACAATTTGTCGTAAAAAGCAGACTGAAAGCACCTGAATACGGTACTTCTGTACAGCACCTCTATACAGTACCCCGCAATTGCATTTGAGCGGTGGTGTAGGCCAGTTTGGTCAGTGTGTGTCGCACATTGACCAAACTCGCTTTCTTATATTGTTAAAGGTGACTTTCATGTCGTATGTCGTTTCATTCGAGCAGCTCCGTATGACGGACGTTGACTCAGTCGGAGGAAAAAACGCCTCACTAGGCGAAATGATTAGCCAGCTCGCGCACGCGGGCGTTCGAGTGCCTGGTGGTTTCGCGACCACTGCTCAGGCGTTTCGTGATTTCCTGTCTGGCACTGGGCTGGATACGCGTATTGCAGATCGACTCAGCACCTTGAATCCAGATGATGTGCGAGAGTTAGCTATTGCTGGTGCGCAAATTCGTCAGTGGATTGTTGACGCGCCACTTCCTAAACAATTGCACGATGACATTGCAACGGCCTTCGCGCAACTTGATGCTGACGGCAAGGGCTCTTTTGCTGTGCGGTCATCTGCAACAGCTGAAGACTTGCCGGACGCATCTTTTGCGGGCCAGCAAGAGACATTCTTGAACGTTGTTGGTTTCGATGACGTTATCGACAAGATTCGACATGTATTCGCCTCGCTCTACAACGACCGCGCGATTTCGTATCGCGTGCACAAAGGCTATGCGCACGCAGATGTTGCGCTGTCTGCTGGTATTCAACGGATGGTCCGCTCTGATAAGGGCAGTGCTGGGGTTATGTTTACGCTCGACACCGAATCTGGTTTTACCGATGTGGTGTTTATTACCTCTTCCTACGGACTTGGTGAGACGGTTGTTCAAGGCGCTGTGAACCCCGATGAGTTTTATGTGTTTAAGCCGACGTTGGCAAGCGGCAAATATCCAATCGTGAGTCGACGTATCGGTTCGAAGCTGCTCAAGATGGAATTTGATACTGCGCGCACCGAAGGTCGCGCGGTGCGCACAGTGGACGTACCTGTGTCAGAACGTAATCGCTTTTCGCTTACAGATGACGAGGTCATCGAGCTCGCCAAATACGCAGTCATTATCGAGCAGCACTACCAACGCCCAATGGACATTGAGTGGGGACGCGACGGTATTGACGGGAAGATTTACATCCTGCAGGCACGCCCTGAGACTGTTAAGTCACAACAGGGTCATAACGATGTTCAGCAGCGTTACAAGCTAAAGGCGACAGGCGACGTGCTTGTCACTGGTCGTGCAATTGGTCAAAAAATTGGCGCTGGACCTGTGCGTGTTGTGGCTGATATTTCCGATATGGATAAAGTCCAACCTGGTGATGTGTTGGTCACCGACATGACCGATCCAAACTGGGAACCGGTGATGAAGCGTGCTTCCGCGATTGTGACGAATCGCGGTGGGCGTACGTGCCACGCGGCGATTATTGCGCGCGAACTAGGAATTCCAGCTGTCGTGGGTTGTGGTGACGCGACTGATCGACTCAAAGATGGTCACCAAGTCACGGTATCTTGCGCTGAGGGTGATGAGGGCCGAATTTACGACGGACTGATCGAAACCGAGATCGAGGAAGTTCAGCGTGGCGCAATGCCCGATATTGGCCTGAAGGTCATGATGAACGTCGGTAATCCGCAGCTGGCCTTTGATTTCTCCTCAATCCCGAATCATGGCGTCGGTCTTGCCCGACTTGAGTTCATCATTAATAACAATATCGGTATCCATCCTAAAGCAGTACTCGACTATCCCAACGTTGACGCGGAGCTCAAGGTCGCTGTTGAATCTGCAGCAAGAGGACACGCAAGTCCTCGTGCATTCTTTGTTGAGAAATTGGCTGACGGCGTTGCAACGATCGGTGCGGCTTTCTATCCGAAGTCGGTCATTGTGCGCCTCTCAGACTTTAAGTCCAACGAGTATCGCAAACTAGTTGGCGGCTCACGCTATGAGCCAGAGGAAGAAAACCCAATGTTAGGGTTTCGTGGTGCCTCGCGCTATATCTCTGCCGATTTTGCCGAATGTTTCAAAATGGAATGCGAGGCGCTAAAACGCGTTCGCAACGACATGGGCCTAACAAACGTCGAGATTATGGTGCCGTTTGTGCGGACAGTGCAACAAGCTAAACGGGTAGTTGACTTGTTAGCGGGGCATGGCTTGGTGCGTGGAGAGAATGGTTTGCGTCTCATCATGATGTGCGAAGTCCCATCTAATGCCATTTTGGCGGAGCAGTTTTTGGAGTATTTCGATGGCTTCTCGATCGGTTCCAACGACTTGACTCAACTGACACTTGGTCTGGATCGTGATTCTGGCATGGAATTATTGGCCGCAGACTTTGATGAACGCGACGACGCAGTCAAGTTCATGTTGAGCCGTGCGATTAATGCATGTTTGAAAGCAGGCAAATACGTTGGAATATGTGGACAGGGGCCAAGCGACCATGCTGACTTTGCACTGTGGCTGAGAGATCAGGGCATCTTGTCGATGTCTTTGAACCCCGATACGGTGGTGGACACCTGGAAGAAGCTCGCGGGTTAGTAGAGCGTGTCTGTAGAGCGGTGTAATGTGCAACGGGGCCTTAGGGCCCCGTTTCTTTTATTCTCGATTGCGTGTGTCATGCTTCATGAGGCGTTCTTTTTCACGCGCCCAATCTTTCTCTTGTGCTGCGTCACGTTTGTCGTGCAGCTTTTTCCCTTTACCCAGGCCAAATTCAAGCTTGATTCGGCCATTTTTGTAATGCAAATTGATGGGGACGAGCGCGTAGCCGCGTTGTTCGACTTTTCCGATGAGTTTGCTGATTTCCTCGGCTTTGAGCAGCAACTTTCGTGTCCGGGTCGAATTGGGTAAAACGTGGGTCGAAGCCGAGTGCAGGGGACTGATATGCATGCCTAACAGCCAGAGTTCGCCCTCCAGAATCACGACATAGCTTTCCTTTAGCTGTGCACGGCCCTCTCGGATGGCTTTAACTTCCCAACCCTGCAGGACTAGACCCGCCTCAAAGCGTTCCTCTATCAGAAAGTCGTGAAACGCCTTGCGGTTTTCAATAATGCTCATTATTTAGGTCATTTGACTGTAATAGCCAACATACTCATGAATGCTTGGACACACAGTTTAACCCGTGCTGCAGCAGGACTGATATCTAGGTAAAATCCGTTGCAATTTTGAAAAACACAGTCTTTTCTCTGATTAAGACTCACTCGACGTCTCTCATCCTCGTTCCAGATACTTTACGTTGCCATGGTTTTCTCCTCGTTGGTATTCCTGTATCTGTTTCTTCCCTGTAGTCTGATCCTTTATTACTTTTTCGGCTCAAAATTTCGGCATGGTGTCGGGGCCGATGGCACAACGGATCCTGGTGCCCCGACCTCAGCACAGAACTACATCCTGATCGCTGTCAGTTTGTTTTTTTATGCTTGGGGAGAGCCTATCTGGGTTTGTTTACTCGTACTGACGGCTGCGGTCGATTGGTTTGCAGCACTCTGGATGGAGCGGACGCGGGGAACAAATGGCCCGAAGTTCGCGCTTGCGTTATCGCTAGTATCTAATTTATCGCTGCTGGGCGTCTTCAAATACAGCGATTTCGTTGTGGATAACGTCAACACGACCTTTGGTGCATCGTTTAACTTGCCAGGATATGCGCTTCCTATTGGCATCTCTTTTTACGTATTCCAAACACTTTCTTATTCAGTGGACGTCTACCGTGGTGATGTCCGTGCCCAACGTCGCTTCACTGACTTTCTACTCTTTGTCAGTCTCTTTCCGCAGCTAGTCGCCGGTCCTATTGTTCGTTATGTACACATTGCCGCAGAGGTCCGGGGACGCCGGCACTCATGGGATTTGTTCAGTAGAGGGTTGCATCGTTTATGCGTTGGGCTTTTTAAAAAGGTATTCATTGCTAACGTGGCCGGGGAGTGGGCGCAGCGAACAATGGGCGGAGATCTCAGTCTATTGTCGACTGGCGACGCCTGGTTGGGATTAGCGATGTTCACCCTACAGATCTACTTTGATTTCTCTGCCTACTCGGATATGGCGATTGGTCTGGGCATGATGTTTGGCTTTCACTTCCATGAGAACTTTAACTATCCATACATTTCCAAGTCTGTTACTGAGTTTTGGAGACGATGGCATATCTCGCTAAGTACCTTCTTTAGGGATTATGTTTACATCCCGCTGGGGGGACGTACCCGCCGGCCCTACAGAAACCTGTTTATTGTCTGGGCGCTGACAGGGTTTTGGCACGGACCGAGTTGGAACTTCATGCTATGGGGGCTTTACTTTGGTGTTTGGATTGCGATCGAACGCATCTTCCTAAGCCGACTCCTTGATAAGCTCCCATCGCTGTTTGGGCATGTCTACCTGTTATTGATTGTGACGCTGGGATGGGCGTTGTTTTACTTTACAGATTTGCACCAATTAAAAGAGTTTCTGATGATTTTGTTTGCCGTCAATGATGCGCCGCTGTTAGGTGAGCAAACGATCTCAGATCTTCAAGCCCATTCGCTTTGGCTGCCGCTCGCTCTGATCGCCTGCACACCGATCGCGCCTTGGTTAGCGTCCCGCGCCTTGCGCTTTGAGGTTGTGCGTGCGGTGGCGAGCTGGCGTCCTGTTGCGACACTGGGCTTGGACGTTGTTTTGTTGCTGTCTTGTACGGCACTCTTAGTTGGGCAGAGCTACAACCCATTCTTATACTTCCGGTTTTAATGGATCAGCCTAAGCAGACGTCAAACAGTGATCAACCGCTCGCAAGTCGATGGACTCGGGTGGTGCATGGCCTATTGATTTGCCTGTTGTTAACCGCTTTGGGCATTATCTTTATCGCAGAATATGCATCACGCGAAACTGTCTCTGCGACAGAGAATCGTCGTCTTGCTACCTGGCCAGAGCTGACACAGGAAAGTGTGCTGGACGGCAGTTTTGCTCGGGGCATAGAAGCTTACGTCGCGGATCATTTCCCGCTGCGGGATTATTTCACCGAGCTCGCTACACTCGTCAAGACGAATCGAGGTCTTGCGCTGGATGGCCGTGTTGTGCAGGTTAAGGGTGGTGAGTCTGGCTTTGAGGATGTGAATACGTGGGCTAAACCGCAGTCAAGCGCAGAGACTGAAGATGTAGCTAAAGAGGCGGTACCGGAGGCAGAAGTTGCGCTGGTGACGCCTGGTCTGGATCGCGAAACGAACACATCCACCGAAGTTAATGAGCGTAGTGACACCGCATCAGAATCAGCTACTAACACGGTTTCGGAGGCGAAACCGGAGGAACTGAAGCCAGCGCCCGAATTAAGGCTCGAAACAGAGCCAAAACCAAAGCCTAAGCCTGTCGAGGCTGCCACCCCAACGCCCCCACCCCCCACAACGCCCCCAACGGCTCAAGCGCCTCCAGCGACAGCATCAACGACACCCGCACCTGTAGCAACTAATAAACCATTGAATGTTGTCGGCGGAGTGCTGCTGCATGAGGGACAGGCATTGTTCATGTTTGGTGGCACGGACAAGTCCGCGCAGGGGTATGCCAACGCCGTGAATACTTGGGTCGATCTGGTTGCGAAACCTAACAATATGCAAAGTGTAAGTGTCGTTGTGACGCCAACCAGTAGCCATTTTTACCTGCCTCCGGCTGCACGCGCGCGCACGACATCGGAAGCACAGAACTTAGGCGCGATGAAGGCAGCGCTCAATTCTGACGTACGGTTTGCAGACGTGATCTCTGAGATGCAAGACCACACTGCCGAGCCGATGTTTTTTAAGTCTGACCATCATTGGACTGGTTTAGGCGCTTATTACGCATACCGTGCCTGGGCAAATGTAATGGGGCTTACGCCTCTGGAGTTGTCCGCATTTGATAAGCGCTCAGTAGCAGGCGTTGCTGGATCGTTCTGGAGTCTGACACAAGCCCCGGAATTGAGACAAGCTGACAAAGTGTCTGATTACTATGTGCCGACGACAGTCACCGTAAAGAGTACGCAGTATGTGGGCCCAGAGCAGAAGACACCGGCCCCCCATGAGTTCTTTGCCGAGAAGAGTCGTGGTTATATCGTATTTTTAGGGGGAGATGTTCCGTTGCTTGTCGGAACGACAAATGCTGGCACAGGAAGAACCGCACTAGTGGTTAAGAACTCCTACGGCAACGCATTTGCACCGTACTTGTTACCTCATTTTGATAAAGTGGTTGTGGTGGACTATAGGTATGTGTTTCGTAATATCCAAGATATAGTCAAGACCTTCGGCGTAACGGATCTTGTGTTCGTGAATGCGACGATCACAGCCAATTCAGGCCCGCACCAAGAGCGGATGCGTCAAGTGGCGCGTGGTACCAGTACCGCATGGCAAACCGAAGCCGAGAAACGTCGGATCAAACAGGAAGAGGCTGCCGCCGCAGCTGCTGCCTCCCGTAATAGTGCACCCAGTCAATGATCTTTAAAGTTATGACACACAAGCCGCTGCGACAGCTGCGATCGTTTTGGATGGCCATTGTGTTGATCCTTGTGCCAACCGCATATGCATCAGCACAAACAGTGCCATTGGCGTTCAAACATGGCGACCGAGTGGTTTGGCTTGGCGATAGCATTACAGCGGCCTATACATATGGACGCTATATCGAAACATTTTTTCTCTTGCGTCGTCCAGATTTAGACTTAACTTTTTTCAACGCAGGAATCGGAGGACATTCGGCACTCGACGGGCTGAATCGTTTGGATAGGGATGTACTCGTCCATCGCCCAACCGTTGTTGTGATTAACTTCGGGATGAATGATGCCGCCTATCCACCGAATAGTCCGCATGCTGCATTCATTCAAAACATTAAGACCATGATCGAACGTCTGCGCGAAGGTGGAGTTAAGCGCATTATTTGGGTTGAGCCGAGCCCAGCGAATATCGCGGGTGTTGCACCTCCTTCAAAACTGATCGATCGACAAAGACAGCTGGAGCGCTTGGTGTCTTCAATGCAAGCACAACGAGTTGATGCCGATGTTTTAAAGGTGCAATGGCAGCAGCCTCTTAAGAATGCGCTCGCACTCACTGCATCGTCACCCGATGTGAAGTTGATTCCTGATCGTATTCATCCGAACGCGTTAGGGCATGCATTGATGGCCGTCGAGTTTTTAAAGCAAACCGGCGCAAATGTTACCGCCGCCGCCATACAAAGCAATGTCACCGAGAATGGCGTGGATTCACAGTTCTTTCCTGCGGGAGCAGGTGAGCGCAAGATCATGAAAGTTCAAACGGCCTTGGGACGAGGTAAGAGTGTGTCCGTGGACGTTGGCATGGCTTTGCCGCCTGTTCCGTTCGTGCTGAGCGAATCTCAAATTAAGTTGGTTGCTAGCCCCGAGCTTGATGCATTACGGTCACTCGTGTGGCGCGTGAGCGGCTTGGACGGTCCGGCACGCTACAACGTCGCGGTAGACGGGTTGTCGATCGGTCGCTTCACTGGCGATGAACTCGCACGCGGGGTTGACGTCATGCGCGATGCCGATACCCGGCCGTCTCTTAGCCCACAGGCCCGTAAAGATCTTGAGGCATGCTCGCTAAAGACTGGATACACCTTTGTTAACGATTATGAATGTCTTTATGACATGATAGTAAAGCGCGATTTACTGCAAGCCGCTACGCGCACAGATAGGGTCCGCGACTTACCTGACTTCGGCGCGGTTGGGCAGAGTTCGTACTTAACATTCATGCAAACGTGGATGGATTCGACTAACGCTGCGATTGACGCGCGTGCTGCTCTAATACGTAAAACGCCACACGTACTTTCACTGACTCGCGCACAGTAGAGAGTAGGGCAGACTGTCCCTAGGATCGCTGTCCGCTCGGGATCGGCAGCAGTACGATCGTTCCAGGCTTGATGCGTACGCCCCAACGCAGTTGATTAATTTGACGTACGCGAGCGGCGTCGACTTGCCACATGCGCGCGAGATTCTCTGGTGTCTCAGAGGTCTCCACTGTAATCGAGGTGTACTCTGAGAGCGCCTCCTTTCTAATATTCAAGTTTGCGCGAAATTTTTTCGCTTGCTCGATTGGTAGAAGGATAGTCGGGTTGGCTCCCGCCACGACGACCGGTCTGTTCAGCCCAGGATTCAGATTGATGAAGTCGGTCAGCGTCATGTCTGCTAACTCTGCGATAACTTTTACATCCATGGTCTGGGTGACGGGGATAACATCAAAATAAGGTGCATCCGGGATATCTGGTAGCGTGATTTTGTAGGCCTCGGGTCGCGCAATAATGTCCCGAATTGCAAACAGCTTTGGAACAAAAATTTGGGTTTCTCGCGGCATCGTCAAGTTATCGTACGTATTTGAAACTTTACGTTTTGCATTGTTTCCAAGCGCACGCGACACATTACCTGGCCCCCAGTTATAGGCTGCTAATGCAAGGTTCCAGTCACCAAACTGTTTGTATAGCTCTTGTAGTAGGTCTAGTGCTGCTTGTGTTGAACGTATGATGTCTCGGCGCTCGTCCTTGAACTCATCGCGCACGAGGTTCAAATGTTTCGCTGCAACCGGCATGAGACCCCAAAGACCTGCTGGGTTTAATCCATTCAGCGTTCTGGGCGAATAGCTACTCTCAATGATCGGTAAGAATGCGAGCTCGACCGGCATATTGCGGCGCTTGAGCTCCTGAACGATGAAGTACAAATACGGCTTTGCATTGGATAATACGGCTTGAAAGTGATTGACCCCTGACGCATAGACACTAGTTTGCTGTGCCACAAGCGGCGTTTTAATCGAAGGCAATTGATAGTGCTGGGTAATGCTTGGCCAGATCGATACCACGGGAACACTGTCGGTTTGACCCGTATGATCGTGTTCCATCAACCCCAGAAACGCAGGCCAGTCGTTTACAGAACAGCTAGTGAGCAATCCTGTTGCGAGTGCTGCTGTACAAAGGATTCTGCCTAAACGTCGGTTGCTGCGCATAACGATGATCGCCTCTAACCTTGGTCAAGTGGCAAAGCGAAACGCCATTAAGGTGCGTCTGCCGCTAAAATGTATGCATTCTAGCCAATCACACTCTAGTATGCACACAGTCGAGCGCTCCGTCCTGGTTCCGCATAGTGCCAGTCAGATGTTTAACTTAGTGGCAGACGTCCCTAAATATCCGGATTTCATGCCCTGGTGCGGTGGAGCCTCTATCGATAATGAGGATTCTACTGGTATGCAGGCCTCGATTACGATTGCAATCGCAGGGCTTAAGCATACCTTTACGACAAGAAACAAACACGTCGTCCCAGAGCGTATTGAGCTCTCCTTGGTCAAAGGCCCATTTTCAGCGCTAGAAGGCGAGTGGCAGTTTGTACCGCTCGCTGAAGATGCCTGCAAAGTGCTGTTCACGCTGCGTTACGAGTTTTCCAGTCGGGCCCTAGAGCTGGTCGTCGGCCCAGTCTTCAATCGCATCGCAACGAGTTTTATCGACTCTTTTACGCAACGCGCAACGCAATGTTACGGGGAAGGACTTTGATGCAGATCCGCGTGTGTCACGCATCTGCGCACTCCGTAACCGAGATTACGCTCGCGCTCAGGCCGGGCGCAACTGTTCAGGATGCATTGACCCAAGCGCGTACGCATGCCGGCTTTGGTATGCTCGCCGATGAGGCTGTCGCTGTTGGTGTTTTTGGTAAAAGACTCGATCTGTCCGCGGCACTTTATGATGGGGATCGCGTCGAGCTATATCGAGCGCTTGTCGTTGAGCCTAAGACGGCTAGACGCCGGCGTGCAGCCCACCGGCAGAAGGTGCGCCAGACGAAAAATAAAGTGCCGATTGCAGATCGGACCGTATAAACCAAATTGCGTTGTCGGGAGGTCGGATGGATATTGAACTAAACCCAGAGCAACAAGCGTTCGCGCAGCTAGCGCGTGAGTTTGCGCAAGGGGAACTTGCACCGCATGCCGCGCGATGGGATCAGGAGTGCATCTTTCCTGTTGAGACCTTTAAGCGTGCAGGGAGTCTTGGTCTCTGTGGCTTGTATGCCCCAAGTGAAATGGGCGGACTTGGGCTGTCCCGTCTCGATGCTTCAATCGTATTTGAAGAGTTAGCAGCCGTTGATCCGTCTACAACTGCGTTCCTGACCATACACAACATGGTTGCCTGGATGGTCGGCACGTGGGGATCACCCTCAATGCTTGAGCAATGGGGCGAACAACTCGCAACGGGTGAAGCGTTAGCCTCGTATTGTCTGACTGAGCCAAGTGCTGGCTCGGACGCTGCATCACTTAAGACGTCTGCGCGTCTGCATGGTGATCGCTATGTGCTTAACGGCGCGAAGGCATTTATTTCAGGGGCGGGTGAGACCCAGTTGCTGGTTGTGATGGCACGCACCGGTTCAGCTGGGGCCGGTGGAATCTCTGCGTTTGCTGTACCAGCAGACTTGCCAGGCATAAGTTACGGACGTAAGGAATCAAAGATGGGCTGGAATAGCCAGTCCACGCGGGCGGTTACTTTTGAAGACGTTGAGGTTCCCGCACAGTGTTTACTTGCGAATGAAGGCGAGGGCTTTAAACTCGCCATGAAGGCTTTAGTGGGTGGGCGCATCAATATTGCAACGTGCTCTGTTGGCGCCGCGCAAGGTGCGATGGATTTTGCTCGTGACTACATGCGGGACAGAAAGCAATTCAACAAAGATTTGACGCAGTTTCAAGCTCTGCAATTTAAGTATGCAGATATGGCGACACAAGTCGTTGCAGCAAGACAGATGGTGCGGCTAGCGGCCTGCAAGTTGGACAGCGACTCGCCAGATGCGACCGTTTACAGCGCGATGGCTAAACGTTTTGCAACGGATGCCGGATTTGCTGTCTGTCTAGATGCGCAACAGTTAATGGGTGGCTACGGCTATCTCAAGGATTATCCACTTGAGCGGTTGGTGCGTGATACTCGCGTGCATCAAATTCTTGAAGGTACTAACGAAATCATGCGTGTCATCATCGCGCAGCAGCTCTTAGAGAAAGGATTGAATCTGGAATGAACCCGCTTGATGAGAGTCCCGTGATCTTTTCAACCATTCCCTGTAAACAAGGAATGGTTGTGGGTGTAGCAACGCTCAATGCACCCAAAACTCTGAATGGGTTGACACTCGACATGACGCGTTTGTTGGCGTCGCAATTAGAGCGTTGGGCTGCCGATCCACAGGTGGCTCTGGTTGTGTTGCGCGGAGCAGGCGACAAAGCCTTTTGTGCAGGCGGTGATCTACATGCGCTGCATCACAGCATGGTTGAACACGCTGGTCAACCATCCATACAGAATACGTACGCGGGCACGTTCTTTGCCGAAGAGTACGCACTTGACTACCGACTACATACCTTTCCCAAGCCAGTGTTGGTATGGGGTGACGGGATTGTCATGGGTGGCGGGATGGGACTCATGATGGGTGCAAGTCACCGTGTGGTTACTGAAACCTCACGCCTGGCGATGCCAGAGATATCGATCGGTCTGTTTCCGGATGTTGGTGGTACGTGGTTATTAAACCGTTTGCCAGGTAAGACGGGTTTGTTTATGGGCTTGACTGGCGCACAAGTGGGCGCAGCCGATGCGCTATTCGCTGGCCTCGCCGACTACCATCTTGCGCGTCAAAGCTGGGATGACCTAGTCAATCTGATTGCATCTGCTGAGTGGGTGGCATGTTCTGCTGCGCAGCACTCAAACTATCACGATCAGCGTAATCCTGCACTCGCTGCCAATCATGCCCAACTGCATCAATTACTCGCGGGGCTCTCAACATCCCCAACTCCAGCAATCGGCCCTCTACAGACGCACCAAGCTTTAATCCAGGCCTGTTGTGTCTCGTCTGATTTGAATCAAGTTGCGAAGAACATCTTGGCGCTTTCGGCACAAGAGGATCCTTGGCTGCAACGCGCCGCTAAGACGTTTGCAGCGGGATCGCCGGGCTCTGCAAGACTGACCTTTGCACTCCTTGAGCGAGTCAAACGCATGTCACTTGCTGAGGTGTATCGCACCGAGTGGATCGCTGGTTTGATGGCCGCATCGCATGGCGATTTTGCAGAAGGCATTCGCGCGTTACTAGTTGATAAAGATAAGCAACCCAAATGGAATCCAGCTACCTTGCAAGAGGCGAGCGCCGATTGGGTTGAGAAATTTTTTGTGTTGCCAGTTCCTGCAACGCAACACCCATTGCATAAACTAGGAGATCAAATATGACACGCGTTGCTTTTATTGGTTTGGGAAACATGGGTGCGCCGATGGCGCAGAATTTGCTCAAGGCCGGCTTTAAGCTGTCGGTCTTCGACTTGGTTGCGGAGTCTGTTGGACAGTTGGTTAAGGCAGGTGCGAGTGCCGCCTCGTCAGCCAGCGATGCAGTGAAAGATGCTGATGTTGTTATCACGATGTTGCCGGCCAGCAAGCACGTAGAAGGAATCTATTTAGGCTCCGATGGCTTGCTCGCTAAAATCCCGTCTAAGGCATTGATTATTGATTGCAGCACAATCGCAGCGGACTCAGCTCGCAAGGTGGCTGCGGCCGCCTCTGCGCATGGGCTTGCAATGATTGACGCTCCCGTTTCCGGTGGGACTGGGGGTGCTATTGCCGGAACGTTGACATTCATTGTTGGCGGAGAGGCTGCCGATCTCGAACGTGCACGTCCGTTGCTCGAAAAGATGGGTAAGAATATTTTTCACGCAGGCGCGGCTGGTGCTGGCCAAGTTGCGAAGATCGCTAACAACATGCTGCTCGGAATCGCGATGGCAGGTACGGCCGAAGCACTGGCACTTGGCGTTGCCAATGGTCTTGATCCTAAGGTTTTATCTGAAATCATCGCAAAAAGCTCCGGTCGCACGTGGGCGATTGAGCTCTACAACCCCTGGCCAGGTGTGATGGAGAACGTTCCTTCGTCTAAAGGATATGCAGGCGGATTTGGTGTGGACTTGATGCTGAAGGACCTTGGTCTCGCAGCAGAAGCGGCCGTCAGTACACAGTCCGTGATCGCACTAGGTGAGCTCGCGCGCAATATGTTTGCGATGCATAGCGCCCAAGGTAGTGGCAAGCTCGACTTCTCGAGCATCGTCAATCTCGTCAAGCGCGATTAATACAGAATTAAGAGCCGCTTCGGATCGCGTAAGGGAGTTCTTCTAGAATGACGCGCGGTCCGTCCGCGGTGCCAATTGCCAAGGCATCGCGGTCCATTGCATCAAAAGGCGCTTCAAAGAGAAGCCAGGACGTCTGACCCGCCTGTGAAATGTTAATCACGCGCCCGCACGGTGCGTCACCCTCGTACATATCCACCCCGGGCACGATGTTTGCGTCACACGGCATGTCCACACGTCCGAGCGCCATGCGACGCTTTAGAGTACCGCGGTAGTGACTGCGAGCGACGATTTCTTGACCCGGGTAGCAGCCTTTCGTGAAGCTCACGCCTTCAATCAGATCTAAGTTGAGCGTTTGAGGGATAAACAGATCTTGTGTCTTAGCCTCTATCCAGGGGATACCGAGCTTGATATCGGTCGAGCACCAAGACTCAGGCGCAGCGAATTTAAATTCAGTTGTCTGGGGACTTGTTTTGCCGTCCTTGCTGTCGGCTCCTGTTTCTGCCGCTAACCACCACCATCTGTGGGTGCCTTCTTTGGCGGGTGCAGCGACCCACGTGCCACTCGTTGTGTGCATAGACTGCCAGGGTGTGAGCGGCAACGCGTGATCGAGTGCAGAAGTGATCATATCGAGCTTGTCGCTCGCCGCCTCAATACCGACAACTTCAATGGTGGCAGGTGTAATTTTGACCTTCGCACGAAGCACAAACATCGACAGGCGTTTAGTCACTGCGGCTGCGATGTCTTTGCGTAAAAGAATCGCGACCGTGGGGGACGAAGTTCCAGAGGTGCTTTCTGGTAGCTGGACGAAGACACCTGTTGCCAATAAACGCCCTTGGGCCGTGCAGTAGCCGGCTAGACATGCGGCTTCCAGCCCCTTGCCGACGAGGTCATTTGTGATCTGCCCCTGAAGAAAGCTAAGTACATCTTCGCCAGTCGCTACGAGGACGCAGGTATCCTCGAGGGGATGTACGGTCAACGCGTCTGCATGAGTCATGCCAAACGAATGAAAAGCTGGGGGAGTGTTCTGAAAGAGTGGATGCATGGCACTTTTAACGGGCAAATCATATGGAAACAAGCAAGAGCATATTAAACTGTCGGACTCATGAATGCGCTAAATAAACTCCTCCTTTATCTGGTTTTGCCGCTTGTATTGCTGCTCGGGGCTGCCGCGGCTACCGGGTATCACTGGGTGACCCGCCCGCTTGTCCTACCCTCAGAAAAGGTCGACTTGCTTGTGCCGCCCGGAGCCACCCCGGCTGTCATTGCCAGGGTGATGAATCAGGCGGGCATAAACGTCAATAGCACCGCCTTTGTCTTCTTAGCCAGAGCAACCGAACTCGACAAGAAACTTAAGGCAGGCGGCTATCAAATATCCCGCGGAGACAGCATTCTGCGTGTATTACGGAGGATCGCGCTTGGTGAGGTTACGTCTAGACAAGTGACAATTGTAGAGGGCTGGACACTCAAACAAGTGCGCGCAGCAATTTATTCAAATCCGGATATTAAAAAGACAGATCCCGCTTGGACTGATAAGGAAATTCCAAGATTGATCGAGGGCGGAACAGCACTCAAGTCTTTCCCACCAGAGGGTTTATTATTTCCGGATACGTATATTTTTTCTATCGGCACGCCTGACACTGAAATTCTAGAGCGGGCGGCACGTGCGCAGCAAAAGGTTCTTGATAAGGTGTGGCAGTCGCGCCAAGACGGATTGCCACTTAGGTCTCCCTATGAAGCCTTGATTTTGGGTTCAATTATCGAGAAGGAGACTGGCAAGTCATCCGATCGTGCGCGTATTGCGGGTGTATTCATTAACCGACTCAAGCTCAATATGCCCCTTCAAACGGACCCAACAGTGATCTATGGCTTGGGTGATGCATACACAGGTCGGATTCGGAAAGTGGACCTACAAACCGACACGCCGTGGAACACATACACGCGTAATGGTCTTCCCCCCACGCCAATTGCAAGCGTTGGCTTGGCGTCTTTGCAAGCAGCGGTGCAGCCAGAGAAGCACGATTATTTATATTTCGTCGCGAAAGGTGATGGTACGAGTGCCTTTGCTAAAAGCTTGCCTGAGCACAATCGCAATGTGGCGCAATACATTTTGGGGCGTAAGCCATGAAGGTGAAACGAGGGCTGTTTTTGACCTTGGAAGGTGTGGATGGTGCCGGCAAGAGTACCCACGTGCAATGGCTGGTTGACACGCTTACCTCGTGCGGTGTGAAGGTGCTTTGTACACGCGAACCTGGCGGAACGCCAATTGGCGAGAAGCTGCGAGAGTTACTGCTTCATGAGCCGATGACACTCGAATGCGAGACCTTGCTGATGTTCGCTGCACGTGCTGAACACGTTCGCACGGTCATTGAGCCTGCACTGGCGGCTGGGTCCTGGATCGTATGCGATCGATTTACGGATGCAACCTTCGCCTACCAGGGCGGCGGACGAGAGCTTGGAACGGCGAAAATCGAAACGCTCGAGCGCTGGGTTCACGCCGATTTACAGCCGGACGTCACCTGGCTATTCGATGTGCCTTTGGATGTTGCACGTGAACGGTTGAATCGAACACGGGATAAGGACCGTTTTGAAAACGAAGCCGACGCCTTTTTCTTACGTACGCGACAGGTTTACTTAGACCGTGCGGCTTCGCAGCCGCAGCGCTTTCGGATAATAGACTCGACACAGCCAATCGACGCGATCCGATCCCAGCTTAGCCAACAGCTCGATCAGTTAATGTGCACGGGTCCGGAGCGATGAGCAGTGCCACATTTTTTCCTTGGCAAGCAGAGGTAGCTAAAAATTGGCTTGGCACCCGTGAGCGTTTTGCACATGCTTGGTTAATTCATGGTCTAGCGGGAATTGGAAAGCGTGAGTTTGCTCTAGCTGCCGCCGCTGCACTGCTCTGTGAGAGTCCCGTTGGCGGGTTGGCCTGCGGCAAATGCCTAGCGTGCGGCTGGGTTTCACACGGGAATCATCCAGATCTAAAGCGTATTCGACCTGAGGCACTCGCACTCGAGGAGGGTGCCGACGAGGCAACGGGTGACGACGCGATCGAGATTTCCGGCGATACGCCAGCCTCCAGTGCGGCATCAAAGAGAGCGCCCTCTAAAGACATTCGGGTGGATCAAATTCGTTCGATGGAGTCTTGGTTTAATCATGCGACGCACCGAGGTGGCTGGCGCGTTGCGGTCATTTACCCCGCAGAGGCGCTGACGACCATATCAGGAAATTCCTTGCTTAAAGTGCTTGAGGAGCCACCCGCTGCCACCGTTTTTTTACTTGTCGCGGATGCGCCCGATCGATTACTGCCTACCTTGCTATCACGGTGCAGGAGGCTAGCTTTGCCTACACCCAGCCACGCGGATGCGATGCGCTGGCTAGCGGATCAGGGCATTCAGTCACCAGACCAGTGGCTTGCGGCTGCGGGGGGGGCACCAGTTCAAGCTCGGCGTCTTGCGCAATCTGACGGGCCAGCATGCCCACTTTGGCTTGATGGGTTGCTGCAGTCCCTGCGTGCAGGACGGGCTCTCGATTTGGGCGCGTTAGCCGATGCGGTTTCCAAGACACCGACACCGCAATGGTTAGACGTCATGTCGCGTGTTGCAGTAGATTTAAACCTTGTTTGCCATGGCTTAGCGCCACGTTATTTCCCTGGGATTGGGGAGAACATTGCAGATGTTGTGCGTCATTGCGATGTGAGAAAGCTAAGCGAACTTAGTAAATGGTTGGCTGAGCAATCTCGAATTGCAGGTCACCCTTTGAACGCAAAGCTATTTGCGCAATCTGCGCTGCAGCGTATGGTGACAAGTTGTCAGCCCGTGCGCGCCAGATAGCTGTCCCTTGCCTTTAATCAATACGTGTCGGAAGATTCACTATGTTTGTAGACTCACACTGCCATCTAGATTTTCCGGAATTGGTCGCGCAGTTACCGGATATTCTAAATAAAATGCAAAATAACCGCGTGTCTCATGCATTGTGTGTGAGTGTCAATTTGCCTGACTGGCCTGGTTTAATCGATATCGTGGAGCAGCACACGCCGCTTTGGGCCTCTGTCGGCGTGCATCCAGACTACGAGGACACGGTTGAGCCCGATGTTCAGTTTCTCGTCGAGCAGAGTCGTCACCCAAAGGTTGTTGCGATTGGGGAAACAGGACTGGACTACTTTCGCCTAAAGGGTGATTTGACGTGGCAAAGGGACAGGTTTCGCACCCATATTCGAGCGGCGCGACAGGCTGGATTGCCCTTGATTATCCACACGCGTGCATCCTCTGAAGATACGATTACGCTCATGCGTGAGGAGCAGGCCGCGGAGGCTGGAGGCGTGATGCACTGCTTCACAGAGTCCTGGGAAGTGGCTTGCCAGGCCATGGATATGGGGTTTTACATCTCATTTTCCGGGATAGTGACCTTTAAGAGTGCGAAAGACCTGCAGGAGGTTGCTAAACGGATGCCTCTGGATAGGATTTTGATAGAAACCGACGCGCCATATCTATCACCTGTGCCATATAGGGGTCAGCTCAATGACCCCTCTAAGGTCATTCACGTCGCGGAGATGTTGGCGCAATTACGTGGTGTTTCCCTTTCGACTATTGAAGAGGCATCCACGAACAATTTCTTCAATTTATTCAATAAGTTAAAATCATAAATTAATGTATTTTATTTAAAGTAAATAATCATATACTTTACGTTTAAAGTAATTTATTCATATCCGATAATTTAAATGAAAAATCAACACATAAATAATTATTATTTAAAATCCTTATCCGGTTTTTTTATTGCATTTCTTTTTGCTTGTTTTGGTACGACCGCTAATGCACAGCCATCTAGTGCGGCGGCTGTAAAAGAATACTGGCTGATGATCAAGAACGATCGTGACGCTGAGATGCGCGAGCTTTTTCGCACAGGATTCAATCCCAATAGAAAAAATGCAGATCAGCAGCCAGCGCTGATCTACGCAGCTCGTGAAGACTCATGGAGGGCTTTTGACCTGCTTATGGCGCACCCTAAGATCGACATTAACCAGGGTAACCAGTACAACGAGACGCCAATCATGTACACGGCATTGCTCGGCGATCTGGCCCGTACGCAAAAGCTTATAGACAAAGGGGCTCGCGTGAGTCAGCCTGGCTGGAACGCGTTGCACTATGCCACCGTTAAAAGTCAGGTTCCTGTTGTCAAGTTGTTATTAACAAAGGGCGCTTCAGTCGATGAGGTGAATCCGGATGGCGATACTGCGTTGATTCTGGCAGTACGGACCGGAAACGTTGAAGTCATACAAGCGCTCATTAACGCGGGGGCTGATCCAACGGCATCAAATTTTAAGGCGAAAGACGCGATTGAAACCGCAAGGGAGAAGGGCAATATTCAGCTCGCTCAAGCGCTTGAGAAAATTGCCAGGGATCGACGCGCCAAGCAGTCTGCACCGCAATAATTGGGTTAGCGCGGCATAAGCTCAGGGCGCAGAATGCCCTGCAGCTCTGAATATGGAACGGTCAGTGTTGGCATACCCAGTGCGTAAGGGCCTATTTCATACGGATCGTACGTAATGGCAATACCTTCCGCCAAAAGTGCGGCATTTTCCGAAAGTCGGAACGGCCACGTTTTGTCGTAGGCCTTAGGATCGGCCTTGGCGAGATCGTTCGTTTGTAGCCAACGTGCATGCTGACGTTTAAGCGCGGCTTCGAAGGCGGGCATGTTGTCGGACGGGATCATGGTCTGAAGATTCACAACGATGTCGGACTGGGGTAACCAATTCAAGTATTGCGTCGTTGAGGCACCGTGTGCACCCCCAGAATAAATATAGCTATCGAGTTGCACGACGACGATTGTAGGCGTTGCGCGTTTGAGTGTTGCACGTAACAGAATCTCGTCGCGAGGTCGCGCAGTTGCCCAAAAGTAGTCGCTGAGCTGTTTAAGGGTTTCGAAGTTCTTGGCCTGGTTACTCTCGATTTGCGCCATTGATAACAACGACTGCTCGACAAAAGCACTAAACCGCTCATGCTCGGTGAAAATCAGTCTTTCCAGCTTGATCGATGGACACTGTTTGCCAGTACAGCCAGGTTTAGTTTGAGCGATGACTTGTTTTTTCGAGGGCTGAATGCCTTGCGGGGTGTCGACAGTGGCGGGGGCCGAGCGTGTGGTCGCTGGGGGGCGTGTGTTCGCACTTGCTTGAGGTGTTGTGTTGGTCACAACAGGCGCAGCGGGCAAAGCCACTGGAGCGCGCAGCGGCGTTGGTTGCGTTACGCTTTGCGTGGAGACGACTGGCGTCGTTGGAGTCGCAGCAGTTGAGTTTTCGTTGTACTGCGTCCCGATATTTATGGTGGCGCCGGATCCGGTCTGAAAGTTGGTAGGGGAAGGCGCTGGCGTTGTAGTTACTGCCGTATTCACCACATTCCGAGTGCTAGGTATAACGCTGCTACGCTGATTGGGACTCGCCAGCGTAATGTCCCCACCTGAGCCCTGTGAGGCGCAGCCAACAAGTAAAGCCAGAAAGGTTAGGGAAGTAGGTAATAGAAATCGTTGCACGTTCGTATTCCAGTTCATTTCTCAGCGCAAGTATAAGGGACGGATAGTGCCCGCTGAATCTCTTCGCGAAGCGTTAAGGGGCGTGTGGTGGGGGCGTACCGCTCAATCACGTTTTGGTCTCGTCCCACGAGAAATTTGGTGAAATTCCATTTGATTGCATCAGTCCCTAACAGGCCGGTTTTCTCATGCTTGAGCCATGCATAAACTGGACTTGCGTTTGGTCCATTGACCTCAATTTTTGCAAACATTGGAAACGTGATCTTGAACTGAAGATCGCAGAAAGCAGCAATCGCATCATTGTCACCAGGCTCTTGGTGACCAAACTGGTCGCAGGGAAATCCGAGTACAGAAAACCCTTGGTCCTTGAATTCCTGATACAGGGCTTCTAGCTCAGAATACTGTTTTGTGAACCCACATTTCGATGCCACGTTTACGATCAGGAGGACCTGACCGCGATAGAAAGACATCGCTTGTGGTTTGCCATCGATTGTGAGCGCGCTTAAGTGATCAAAGGACATGATTACCTTTACGGTGCAAGAGAGGAGAAGGCTTCGATCGCACGCAACCGGGAGCTACGTAAATCTACGCGTTGTTCAGGGTATCCAGCCGCGGATCGAGTAAGGGGAAGTGGGTCGTGTATTTCTTTGGCACTGAGAGTTTCGAGCTCAGGAAGCCAGTGCTTAATAAACGCACCCTTCGGATCAAAGCGTTCCGACTGACTGATTGGATTAAATACTCTGAAGTAGGGGGCAGAATCTGCACCAGTCGATGCGCTCCATTGCCAACCTCCATTGTTTGCGCCGAGCTCTCCGTCGATTAAATGCTGCATAAAGAACGCTTCGCCTCGTCGCCAATCGATCAGCATGTTTTTAGTTAAATACATTGCTACGACCATCCGTAGCCGGTTATGCATCCAACCCGTGTGCAGCAGCTGCCGCATGGCAGCATCAATCAGCGGCACACCGGTCTGGCCTCTTGACCAGGCAGAAAAGTCTTCATCAGAGGTGCGCCACACGACGGCATTTGTTTGAGGCCGCATAGGCTGATGCATCGACAGCTCGGGATAGCCGTGTAGCAGATGCTGGTAGAACTCACGCCACAAAAGCTCATTAATCCAGGTTGTTACCCCAGGGTTTCCAGTTCCGGTCTCACCTTGATTGCATACCATCGCGCGAAGTAAACACTGTCCCGCAGAGATCAAACCCGCAGCGAGGTAGGGTGACAGTGTGCTTGTGCCGGGTACTGCAGGTATGTCGCGATCGCGTTGGTAGTGATAGATGGCTTCGTCCGAAAAGCGGTCTAGGCGCTTGTTTGCCTCTGTTTCGCTAGCAGGCCAGCCAGCCCGGATTGGCTCGGACACGTCCGTGCAGTATGCGAGGGTAGTAGGGATCACATCTGCTGCAATAGACGGCAACTTGCCCTGTTTGGCAGGTGTCGGCGTCAATACATAGGGCCGTGCCTCCAGCGCGTTACGGCATGCGCGTGAAAACGGGGTGAAAACTCTGTAATAACTGTCGCCTCCGGTTTTGATGCTCCCGGGCTCGAAAAGAGTCGTGCCTAGGTGCCCCGTCATACCGATGCCATGGTCCTTGAGCAGTTTGTAACTTGCTCGATCTCGATTGCGCTCGTTTAATCCGTACTCCCGATTGCAATGCACGGAGTCTGCACCGTGCTGTTTTGCAAATTCAAGCAACGCCCCTGGCACATCCTTCCACATGGGGACGACGAGTAATTTCAAAGGAATATTCAGGCTTGCAAGGTCTGCTGACAGGCTTCTGAGCGCACGTAGCCAGAAATCCACCTTGATCGGAGCATCCTGATGTGATGCCCATTGTTGTTCAGAAATGATAAACAGCCCGATGGTCGGGCCGGCAGTAGTTGCCGCATATAAAGCCGGCTGGTCTTGTATCCGAAGGTCGGTTCTAAACCAACAGATTGTTGTCATTTGTTTTGCTCGCGCCAACGCTTAACAGCAGCAAGAGTCGTTGACACGTGTTGATCAGGACTCAGACTTGCATGGGTGAAAAATATTTTCAAATCCGGTGTGACTACATAAGAAATACGACTCGCCATTTCGGATGAAAAAAACATCGTAGCTTGGTAGGCTTTCATCGTTTTGCGATCAAGGTCTGCTGCAACGGCAAACTTGCCGCCACAGGGCCCAAGCGAGAATTTCTTGAGTGTCTCGATGTCATCCCCGGACACACCAATTACTGTTGCGCCTAGTGATTGAAACTCGTCATTCGCCTGCGCAAATAGATTTGCTTCGATGGAGCACCCGCTAGTGAAGGCTTTTGGGTAAAAGTACACCACGACGGGGCCCGTTTTTAGCGCATCGGTTAACTTAAAAGTGAAGGTTTTCCCAGCAAGGGCAGCAGGAGCAGAGAAAGAGGGTGCCGCAGCGCCTGGCTGAAGCTGCGCATGTGATGCAGGTACCAAACAGATACTGGTCAGCAGGGCTGCAATTGACCACAAGTAAGCGTGTTTTTGCTTAAGATCAAATTGAAATAGTTTATTCATCGGTAATTCAGCGTAAAGTTAACAATGCGAATGAAACAAAAGGAAACAAAATGAATCGATATCCTTCACAGGTATTAGGGTCGGTGGTGCGCCTAGTGATCTTCGGTTTTTCCCTGACTTTTGTCACAACTACTAGCTTTGCACAACGAGAGCTACCCCCGATACCCGCCATTGTTTGGCCCGGAACAGCCGATTCAGATCCGGCACGCTGGAGCGAGGAAGACATCACGCCCGAGCAAAAATTCAAAACTGCGCGCGCTGAAGCGCTGGCAGCACATCAGGACGCACAAAATGCTTGCAAAAGCATGCCAATCGAGGATCAGCGAATTTGCCTGGCCCAGGCGCGGGTCGTATTTGAATCGGAAATGAATGATATTCGACAGCGTTTTGGCGATTTTCGTTAATTAAAACGCCCCCGAGCGCCGGCCAAGCTGAACTTTCCAGCACCTAACAAGGCGATACACAGCGCTCCAAGGAGAAAGAAGGCCTGGAGTTCCAAAAACCAGCCGCCAGTTTTGGTGAGCTGAAAGAATTGGTGGCTGTGGGCCAGATAGACAGCGATCACCATGTTAAAGACCAGAACAAGTGCCGCGGGGCGGGTGACCACGCCTAGAATAATCAGCGTCGGGGCGACAATTTCGCCAACATACACCCCATAGGCAATAGCGCTCGGCCATCCGTTCGTCGCAACAAGTGCACTGATTCCATCAATTCCATTGATCAGCTTGTGCAGGCCGTGGGTGAGCATCAATAGACCAACGGTCAGTCGCAATATCAGTTTGCCGGCATCATCGAAACGATTCATTCGTTATCCTCTTTTGGGGGAGTCCCCTCGCTCAGCTGAAGTTGCCTCCGTCAGGGGTACTTAATGCTAACAGAGCAAGCCGCTCGCCAATGCAGATTTCTTTTATTGAGTACTCATATTCCACAGGAGTGTTAAGGATTTCTTTTTTGAGTATTCGGTATGATTAGCCCATAAAAGTCGAACAATAGGAGCACGTAGTGGATACGAATCACGCAGCAACGCAAGAAAGTGAAGAAGCCAAGATGATTGTCGAATTGGTGGCTAAGTTCGTCGATCAGGAACTCATGCCGCTTGAGGCAGGAATCCTTTCACGTGAGATCGCCGGTGGGCACTGTGCTTTGACCAAAGAGGAAGACGCAAGTCTACGCGCGAAGTGTAAAGAACTGGGGCTTTGGGCACTAGATGCTCCAGAGGAGATGGGAGGTGCAAACCTTCCGGCTGTCACCTTGATGGCCCTCAACGAAGAACTTGGTCGCACTGTTGTGCCATTTACTTTTCCGCCTGATTCACCAAACCTTCATATGCTCATGGCCACTGCTAACGAGCAGCAGAAGAAAAAATACCTTGAGCCCTATGCAAGTGGTGATGCTAAGTCAGCAATTGCGATCTCAGAACCGAATGCAGGTGGAGATCCATCTGGAATGCTGACACGTGCCGTCTTGGACGGTGATGAGTGGGTCATCAATGGTCGCAAGATCTGGGTCAGCCGCGTTCCTGCAGCCGATTTCGTTGTGGTGATGGCGCGCGTCGGCGCGGGTAAGCGCCACGAAGGCATCACCGCTTTTATCGTGGACAAGGGAACGAAAGGGTTTGAGATCTTGCGTGAGATTCCAATGCTTGCCGGACACCGCACTTACGAACTCGCTTTCGAAGACTGCCGAATCCCCAAAGAGAACTTGTTAGGTGAGGTTGGGGCGGGTTTTGCTCCGATGCAATTGCGTTTGGTGATTCGTCGATTGCAGATGGGCGCGTGGTGTATTGGAATGTCTCGACGTGCTCTGGACATGATGTGTACGCACGCAAAACAGCGCGTGACCTTTGGTATGCCACTGAGCGATCGTCAAGCGATTCAATGGTGGATCGCAGATGCTGCGATGAAAATCCATGCCTGTCGTTTGATGGTGCTTGATGCGGCCCGCAAGCAAGATCTCGGACAGGACGTGAAATTCGAAGCGTCTATGATCAAAGTGTACGCAACAGAGATGGCCGCTGAAATTATTGATCATGCCATGCAGACGTTTGGTGCCATGGGTGTTACTAAAGAGATGCCATTGCATTTGATGGCGCAGCGTGTTCGCGTCATGCGCGTCTACGAGGGTCCCTCTGAAGTGCATCGCATGTCGATCGCCAAAAAGATATTGAAAGAGGCTCGCTAGTGCGAAAGAATACGCCGTTAGATGGCATCACTGTCATTGATCTGACTCAGATCTACCAGGGTCCGTACGCTACATTTCTGATGGCCAAAGCGGGGGCAGATGTCATTAAAATTGAGCCTGTCAACGGTGAGCCGTCAAGGATCCGTGCGAAGGTAAGTGGCAGTGCGTCTCTGCCGATGGCGATGCTCAACACAAACAAGCGTGGGATCACGCTTAATTTGAAGACAGAGCGAGGCCGTGCGCTTTTTAAAGAGATGGTTAAGCGCGCTGACATCGTTGTTGAAAATTTCGCGCCCGGCGTGATGGATCGTCTAGGGGTAGGGTGGTCGGTATTACACGAGATCAACCCCAGACTGATTTACGGAACAGGGACGGGGTACGGATTAACAGGGCCAGATCGCGACAATCTCGCGATGGACGTCACGATCCAAGCTTCTTCAGGGATGATGAGTGTCACTGGCATGCCAGATGGTCCGCCGATGCGTGCAGGTGCATCGATCGTTGATTTTTTGAGCGGCGTGCATTTGTACGCTGGCATCATGACCGCACTTTACGAACGAACTCAAACAGGCGAAGGGCGTTTAGTTGAAGTCGCGATGCAAGATACGGCATATCCTACCTTGGCTTCCAACTTAGGGTTCACTTACCGCGGTAGCGGTGCATTACCTCCACGCGTGGGGAACCGTCATGGCGGCTTGGCGCTTGCACCTTATAACGTCTATGAGGCAAAAGATGGCCACATCGCGATTGTATGCGTGACAGAACCGCACTGGCACAAAATGCTTGCTGCTATGAACAGGCAAGACTTGAAGGACGATGCGCGTTTTTCAACTAACAAAGCGCGTGTTGAGAACCTCGCTCAGACGGATGCAGTTGTTCAAGAGTGGGCGAGCTCTGCCACCCGGGACGAGTTGGTTGCGCTGAGCAAAGAACACGGTTTTCCCGCAGCCCCTGTGCGCAACCTGATTGAAGTGATGAACGACCCCCATATGCACGCCAGAGGGATGCTTGAGTGGTTTGAGGATCAAGAGCTTGGACGTGTTGTATTGCCTGGGTCACCGCTTGTCATACACGGTGCTGATCGGATACCCACTGTGTCGAGCCCGAAACTTGGTCAACATAATCAAGAGGTGTACGGTACTTGGTTAGGGCTTTCCGACTCTGACATGACTGCACTGAAAACCGAAGGCACAATTTAATTTTGCAACGCGCACGCGCGCGTCTGGAGACCGACATGACTGCAGTTGCAGTGAAGTATGAACAAGAGGGTGGCATTGTTACGCTCACGCTTAACGAGCCTGATACACGTAACGCGTTGTCGCCAGAAATTAATGACGCATTGGTAGAGTACGCTGCAAAGATCAATAAAGACTACAGCGTTGGTTGTGTCATTTTGACTGGTGCAGGTGAAGGATTCTCATCGGGCGGGAACGTCAAGAAAATGCAAGACCGCAGCACAGCGTCTGTTCAAAAGGCTCCTGTGGATGTGCGCCGCTATTACACAGAAGGAATCCAACGCGTACCTGTTGCTCTTTACAACCTTGAGGCGCCAATCATCGCAGCGGTGAATGGCGCTGCGATCGGAGCTGGCTGTGATCTCGCTACGATGTGCGATATACGTATCGCTGCGCGGAGTGCGAAATTTGGTGAAAGCTTTGCGCGCGTCGGTCTCGTTTCAGGTGACGGTGGTGCTTGGTTTTTGCCTCGCGCAGTCGGACTCTCCAAAGCATTTGAAATGACGTTTACTGGTGACTTTATCGATGGAGAAGAGGCCGCTCGCATCGGCCTCGTTTCAAAAGTCGTCGATGATGCAGCGTTAATGGATGAAGCACGAGCTATGGCGGCACGCATCGCTTCGCATCCTGTACATGCGATTCGGGCGAGTAAAAAATTAGTGCGTGACTCTCAACATGTAAGCCTACCCGTTTCACTCGATATGGCATCTGCATATCAGGCACTTGTGCAGACGACGTTCGATCATCGTGAAGCGATTACCGCATT
>JACCDX010408176.1_pt1 | contig 31122 bp, 29 predicted proteins | sample 7449681 | NCBI WGS metagenome assembly JACCDX01 (sample SAMN15323450, study PRJNA562643) | freshwater metagenome | isolation source: river surface water | place: USA:Blue River Watershed | collected 2017-08-18
CATATTCAATTAAGTGGATATACCTCCGACTTTCTGTGAATATTCCAAAAATTACAGCTAATTGTGGGTTGTGAGGGACTCGAACCCCCGACCCGGTGATTAAGAGTCACCTGCTCTACCAACTGAGCTAACAACCCATTCAGGGGGTCGAATCCCTGAATGCAGAGCAGACCTTATCAGCGTTGCGGAGTTTGTCTAAACACCCCTCTGAAGCGAGTATTGACAGATGAGCCAGTGGGAAAAACGGGTAGCGGCGGCCTTAATTCTTGGTCTATCCCTTCCTACTCTAATGACAGCTACCTCCGTAGCAACAATAAGACTTTCTCAGATAAGTGCTGTGGATGCACTTGCCTCACTTCCAGTGAAAGGTCGGGCTCCGAAGACAGGGTTCTCAAGAGATCAGTTCGGGCCAGCTTGGTCAGATGTAGATCGAAATGGCTGTGATACACGCAATGACATTTTGAAGCGGGATCTAATCGATCTTGTATTCAAAGAGAAAACAGATGAGTGCGTGGTGCTCACGGGTACTTTGATTGATAAGTACTCAGGGGAGGAGATTGCATTTACCCGTGGAGTCTCTAGCAGCATGGAGGTTCAAATCGACCACGTTGTTGCGCTCTCAAACGCATGGGTGACCGGTGCATACAAACTTAGTGATCTTCAGCGCAAGGCGCTCGCAAACGATCCTCTGAATCTCTTTGCAGTTAAAGGTCGTTTGAACTCTCAGAAGAGCGATGGCGATGCAGCCACCTGGCTTCCTCCATCGAAGAGTTTTAGGTGCACCTACGTTGCACATCAGGTTGCGGTAAAGAAGAAGTTCAAGCTTTGGGTTACTGCGCCTGAAAAGGCTGCTATCGTAAAGATTCTCAGCAGCTGCCCAAAGCAGCAGCTACCAACTAAGTAGTTTTACTAGTGGCTGTCGTTATAGCGCTTGTATGAAGCGTTAATCTCAAGCTCAGCAGCGTCATGTCCTACCCAGTCACCACCATGAACCTCTTTGCCAGGTTCTAGAGTTTTATACACCTCGAAGAAGTGCTTAATTTCATCCAACTCATAAACGGGAACATCTTCAAGATCATTAAGGTTTGATTTACGGATATCTCCTGCTGCAACGCACAGGAGCTTGTCATCTCCGCCCTTTTCATCGGTCATACGAAACATTCCGATTACACGGCATGAAACCACACAGCCGGGAAATGTTGGTTCATCCAACATGATTAGAGCATCAAGTGGGTCACCATCTAGTGAGAGTGTGTTCTTTACAAAGCCATAGTCGTGAGGAAAGCGGGTTGCCGTGAAAAGCATGCGATCTAGACGAACCTCGCCGGTGTTGTGGTTGATCTCGTACTTATTGCGTGAACCAGCTGGGATTTCTACAACAACATCGAAGATCATCTTTGCCGACTTTCTATTTAGCTACCGATTGATAGCGGATAAAACTTGGGGTGAACGACGGGGCTCGAACCCGCGACATCTCGGACCACAACCGAGTGCTCTACCAGCTGAGCTACGCCCACCATGTGCTGACTTAGTGCTTATCCTACCGGTTCATCAGTCGTGGCTGAATCTTGGTTTTGCGCTGGGATAAAGAAATTCTCGCGGTAGTACTGCAACTCGGCGATTGAGTCTTGAATATCTCCGAGGGCTCGGTGGTTACCGGTCTTGGCGGGGGCCTGGAAGTAGATCTTTGGCTGCCAGCGACGGGCTAACTCTTTAACCGAGGAAACATCGACTGTTCGGTAGTGCAGGAACTCATTTAACTTCGGCATATCACGAGCGATAAAACTTCGATCAACGCTTACGGAGTTTCCAGCAAGTGGAGATTTACCAGCAACGGTTCCAGCGGATTCTAGGTACTTAATTATTTGGTCCTCTGCATCTGCAAGTGTTACTCCGCTTGGAATCTCGGTAATCAATCCTGAGGCTGTGTGCATCTGAGTGACAAACTCATTCATGTTAGCCAACTGCTCTGGTGTGGCTTTGACGACAAGGTCGACACCCTCACCAATGATGTTGAGCTCGGAGTCGGTGACAAGGACCGCTATTTCGACGAGGACATCTTTCTCTAGGGAGAGCCCGGTCATCTCGCAATCAATCCAGATCAGATGTGGGAGGTCGTATGCCATTAGGGGAGTTTATGGGTATGTGTGCGCCTGGCAGGAATCGAACCTGCGACAACTCGCTTAGAAGGCGAGTGCTCTATCCGACTGAGCTACAGGCGCCTGCAGGGGTCGTGTGCTCAATTGTACCGATATGAGCCACTAAGGTTTTCTCCATGGCTGAGTTCATTTATACGATGAAAAAGGCGCGTAAGGCGCATGGCGACAAAGTAATTCTCGATGATGTCACCTTGATGTTTTTACCTGGCGCAAAGATCGGTGTGGTTGGTCCAAACGGTGCAGGTAAGTCAACTGTTCTACAGATTATGGCTGGATTGCAGCAACCTTCCAATGGTGAGGCATACCTTTCACCTGGTTATACCGTCGGTATCTTGTTACAGGAACCTCCTCTAAATGAAGAGAAGAACGTTTTAGAGAATGTTCAAGAGGGCGTTGCTGAAACTATCGAGATGCTCCACCGATTTAATGCAATCTCTGAAGAGATGGCAAACCCAGACGCAGATTACGACAAGCTCCTTGCGGAGATGGGTGTACTTCAAGAGCAGCTCGATCACCGCAACGCCTGGGATTTAGATTCGCAGCTTGAGCAGGCAATGGATCCACTTCGTTGTCCCCCAAGTGATGCAGATGTAAAGGTCCTCTCAGGTGGAGAGCGCCGTCGAGTGGCTTTGTGTAAGTTGCTCTTGCAGCAGCCGGACTTACTACTTCTTGACGAACCTACAAACCACTTGGATGCCGAATCAGTTCTTTGGCTTGAGCAACACCTTGCAAAGTATCCAGGTACCGTTGTTGCGATCACGCACGATAGGTACTTCTTGGACAACGTTGCAGAGTGGATTCTCGAACTCGATCGTGGCCGTGCATATCCTTATGAAGGTAACTACTCGACATACCTTGAAACAAAAGCAACCCGCCTAAAAGTTGAAGGCCAAAAGGATGCAAAGCGCGCAAAGCGACTTTCTGAAGAGCTCGACTGGGTTCGCCAAAACGCTAAGGGACGCCAAGCTAAGTCAAAGGCTCGTCTTGCACGTTATGAAGAGATGGCCGCCGAAGCAGACAAGATGCGCAAGTTAGATTTCGAAGAGATTCAGATTCCACCAGGGCCACGCCTTGGTAACGTTGTTGTCGAAGTTGATCACCTCGTTAAGGGTTTTGATGATCGAGTTCTTATCGATGACCTTTCATTTACTTTGCCTCGTAACGGCATCGTCGGAATCATCGGACCAAACGGCGCAGGTAAAACCACACTCTTTAAGACAATCCTTGGGTTGGAGAAACCAGACTCTGGAAATGTGAAGATTGGTGAGACAGTAAAAATCTCTTACGTTGATCAGTCTCGTGGCGGTATCGATCCTAAGAAATCACTGTGGGAGGTCGTCTCTGATGGGCTCGACTACATCAAAGTCGGTCAGGTCGAAATGCCATCACGTGCCTACGTCTCCGCCTTTGGATTTAAGGGTCCTGATCAACAAAAAGCTGCTGGCGTTTTATCTGGTGGAGAGCGCAACAGATTGAACTTGGCTCTAACTTTGAAGCAGGGCGGCAACCTCTTACTTCTCGATGAGCCAACAAACGATCTTGATGTTGAAACACTTGGCTCACTTGAAAACGCTCTGCTTGAGTTCCCAGGCTGTGCCGTAGTTATCTCTCACGATCGCTGGTTCCTTGACCGTGTAGCAACACACATCCTTGCCTACGAAGGTGAGTCAAAGTGGTTCTGGTTTGAAGGAAACTTCGAATCTTATGAAGCAAACAAGATTGATCGCCTTGGTGCAGATGCAGCACGTCCTCACCGCGCAACCTATAGAAAGCTCACACGATAATGAAGTACATCAGCAAGCAGTTTGTCCGTTGGGATGACCTCGATGCATTTGGTCACGTCAATAACGCCATCTATCTCACATACGCCCAAGAAGCGAGATTTCTCTGGGCAACAGAGGAGTACTCAGCTGCGATGCGCGAGTCATCGCTTATCGAAATGGTTGTTGCTCGTGCAGAGGTAGATTTCATAAGCCCCATCTACGATGGTGGTCGTTTTGTCGATGTCATCGTAACCATTGAGTCAATTGGCAACTCATCCTTTAAAATGCTTTTTGAAATCTCAGATAAAGGAACCGTCTTCGCTAAAGTAGCTACTGTTCAAGTCGCTGTCGCGCTCGATACCAAAAAGTCTCGTCCATTGACCGCTAAGGAACGCGAGTTCTTAGAGCGCTATATCGAAGCTAAATCTTGAAAAAACTTTCACGAGAAACTTACTAATGCCAAATACTGCCCTGCAAAAGAGAGTTGTTAGAACTTTAGCAACCGCGCAGGTCTTAAATGGTGTTGGTGTAGCAGGCACCGTGGCTGCTGGCTCCCTTTTAGTTTCATCTATTACCGAGTCTGAGACTTTGGCAGGACTTGCCCAAACGAGTGCGGTGCTAGGGGCAGCGGCACTTGCGTTACCGCTTGCGAAGTTAACTGCAACAGGTGGAAGACGTTTGGCGTTATCAGTCGGATATCTCTCAGGGGTTATTGGCTCCGCACTAGCGATCGCTGGTGGCTTTGAGCGAAATATATTTTTAATGCTGACAGGAACCTTCTTAGTTGGAGCAGCATCTGCTGCTGGGTATCAGGCACGTTTTGCAGCGATTGACTTAGCCTCAGATGAAAGTCGGGCGCGTCAACTTTCATTTGTAGTGTGGGGTTCAACAATTGGGGCAGTGGCTGGTCCGAACTTAATGGAGCCGTCTGGAAACCTTGCAGAGTACTTCTCACTTCCGCGATTAGTTGGTCCATATTTGATTTCTGCTCTTACATTGGGGTTGGCAGCGGTAGTCGTACTCTTCTTTTTACGACCAGATCCATTCTTGGTAGCAAATCAATCGACCGCCACAAGCAATGAACGAGGATCAACCAAGAAAGCTTTGTCGCACATCGGAAGTAATCCAAATGCTCGAATTGGAATTCTGGCGATAGCGATTGGACATGTGGCAATGGTCTCGGTGATGGTGATGACCCCCGTACATATGGCACATGTAGATGTACAACTATCGGTAATTGGGCTCGTTATTAGCGTTCATGTCTTAGGTATGTATGCGTTTTCGCCACTTGTTGGACTCTTAAGTGATCGCTGGGGAAGAGTTCGTGTAATTCAGATTGGCGTGCTTACCCTGCTTCTCTCAACGGTAATTTCTGGATTGGCAAGAGCAGATGATGCTTACACACTGGGTGTCGGATTACTTCTATTAGGCCTTGGATGGTCCTGCACCTTAATCGCAGGTTCAGCCTTTCTTTCGGAAAGTGTTGGTGACGAGTTCAAAGCATCATCACAGGGTGCAAGTGACTTAGTAATGAATTTAGCGGGAGCCGGCGGGGGCGCCCTAGCCGGGATAATTATCGGGAATCTAAGTTATGGCTGGTTATGTTTTGCCGCATCAATCCCAGTGGCATACCTTGGTGTGCTAACTCTTAAAGCTCACTCAATGACACAGAAATCTACTTCTAGTTGAGTATGAAAACCTTTTATGAAGAAGTAGGAGGCGAAGCTTTCTTCGCCGATTTGATCTCACAGTTTTACGCCCACGTTGCAACGGATCCTATTTTGCGCCCAATGTATCCTGAAAAAGATATGAAGGGTGCTGCAGAAAGGCTGCAGACATTTTTAGAACAGTACTGGGGTGGCCCAACTACCTACTCAGACAATCGTGGACACCCAAGACTTCGCATGCGTCATGCAGGTTTTCATATCGATTCAACCGCGCGTGACGCATGGATTAAGTGCATGAAGTCTGCAGTTGATGGAGTAGAAATGTCTGAGATTCACCGCGTGCAGCTATGGAGCTACTTAGAGATGGCAGCAGACTCGATGGTGAATCAGCTCTGAGATTTGTTTCCGACAACGAGGATTTCACCGTTGCGGATGTACCAAAGCTCTCCCTTGTCATCACGAACAGTAGTGATGCGCAGTCCAACCTTTTCAACCTTACCTTGAATATCTAGGACGCTGACTTCATCGCCCACTCCGTACTGGTCCTCAACGAGCATAAAGAGACCTGACAAAATATCGCGCACGAGAGTTTGTGCTCCGAGACCAACCGCAACTCCAATAACACCTGCAGATGCAATAACTGGACCTAGATTAAATCCAAACTCTCCGAGGACCATCGCAAGAGCGATTATCCAAATCACAGCGTTGAGTATGGAGGAGAGAACAGAGCCGGTTGTTCGCGCGCGCTCTGCCTGACGCTTTGCCACTCCAGGCCCTGGCTTTAGATCCGTTGTAGCTAACTTATTTATGGCACGTGTAATAGCGCGGGCACCAACAACTCGACCCACCCAGGCAGCCAGAAGGACTGCAAAAATTCGTAGGGGGGCGCCGCTAAGCCACTCAAGGAGGTTACGGGTCTGTTCGTTCATGTTCGCCACCCTATCTAAATGCTGTTCCGAATGCCCATATTGGTGCAAGATAACCCAATCGGCGCGAGCCACGCGCTGGAACTGGAGCGCGAAGCTATGTCTAGGACGTTAGTACTCAACGCCACCTACGAACCATTGGGTGTTGTCACTGAACGCCGTGCGCTCTTACTTGTTCTTAACTCCCGAGCAACAATGGTTGAGTCCACCGGTGAGGTTTTGCATTACGCAACCGGTCAGCTCGATCTCCCGTCAGTTATCCGGCTCAATAAGTTTGTAAAGATTCCTTACCGTCACGCCGTACCACTCTCTCGTCGTGCAATCTTCGCCCGAGATGGTGGCCGTTGTGTTTACTGTGGCGCAAATGCAACCTCGATTGATCATGTTATTCCTCGCTCTCGTGGCGGGGCTCACAATTGGGACAATGTGGTTTCTGCCTGCCACCGATGCAACCATGTGAAAGCAGATAAACCGCTTAAAGATTTAGGTTGGAAACTGCGCTCATTGCCGCGCGAACCGGTAGGCGCGGCATGGAGAATTCTTGGAACCGGCCGAACAGATTCGAGATGGTTTCCATACTTAGAGCCATTTGGAGTGGCTGCAGCTACCGCTTGATTGATTTACACTAACTCCATGTCATTACACGCACTCGCATCGGTTCTATTCATGGCACCACAAGAAGATGGTGCGATGCCAGGCGAAGGCTTAACAGCGATTGAAACCTTCACTATTTTTGTAGCGATTCCAGTGGGGCTCTTTGCAGTTATAGTCTTGATTTCTTATGCGCTCACAGCGGAGCGCAAAAAGAGTTCAGCTTCAAAATCTGCAATAACCTCGATCGACTAACTGTCTTTGGCTTGCGCCTTCAGCGCACGAGCAAGTGCATCCCGTTGCTCTGAGACAACTCTTCGAAGTCCATGTGGCGCATCTTTTCCTGCACCAGCTAGCCAGCCCTCTGTAGCGTCCAAGGTTGCTTTGGAGACTTGAAAGGTTGGAAACAAAAGTGAGGCAAAGTTGCTTGCAAACTCAAATGTGTGGCTATTCCAATACTCCAAAACCATCTCAAAGTACTTAGTGGCGTAAGGAGCGGTTAACTCCCGTTGGCCAGGACGGTTAAAGCCTTGTATCGCTTGAATCTGAATATGGTTTGAAACCCCAAGGCTACTTGCCAACTCAAAGGCTGCCTTCTTCGCCTCTGCCGTTGGAACAGCAGCACGTGCAAAGGCCGCAGCCTTTTCACCATTTGCTGACTTGTCGGATTCGAGCTCCTTTTCAACCTCTGCGATTGTTGCCTTGTTTCGTTCAACGAGGCATCCAATAAAGTGCCAACGCAGATCTGCATCAACTGTTAAACCTTCAAGCTTTCCATCGAGGAAATCGCGGATGCGTGAAACCTGCGCATCGGAGACTGCGGCAGATGCAAGGCTTCTGGCGTACTGAAGCTGAAGATCACTTCCTGAGGATGCGCTGTTAAGTAGTTTCTCGACCCCATCAGCTAGCTGCTTCCGCAGGGCATCTCGGTTCTTGTCAGCAGCGTAAAGCTCAACCGCCGTTCCAAGTTGAGTAAGCGTCATAGAAACAACTGCAACATCATCTTCACCAGCTAGAGCCTTGACCGCCATTGGCACATAATCACTTGCTGCGAGTTCGCCATCGCGAAGCATGTCCCACGTTGCAGACCAAGCAAGTGCGCGCGTTAGTGGATCTTCAATATCTCCGAGGTGATTTTTCAAGGTTGCGACACTTCGATCATCAAAACGAAGCTTTCCGTATGAAAGATCGCGATCGTTAAGGACTACTAAATCAGCGGTTTTTTCACCGGCGAGAGCCTCAACAACAGTTGTTGAACCAGCAACGTCGAGCTCTACGCTCTTACGGCAAATAACCTTTCCATCTTTAAGATCATAAAGTCCAACAGCCATGCGGTGTGGGCGAAGCTCCTTTGATCCTGCAGGAACAAGTGGAACCTCTTGCTTCACAGCGATGGATGTATAGGTATCTCCTGAAATATTTAGCTCAGGACGCCAAGTGTTTACACCCGCAGTTTGTAGCCAGGTCGAAACCCAAGGCTTAAGGTCGCGTCCACTTGCCGCTTCAAGTTCTACTAACAGATCGTTAAGAGTTGTGTTACCCCATGCGTGTTTTGCAAAGTACTGGCGAAGCCCCTTGATGAAGTTCTCCTTGCCCACATGCACAACAAGCTGCTGCAGAACAGATGCTCCCTTGGCGTAAGTGATTCCATCGAAGTTTGTCTTAACTGCTTCGAGGTCCTCCATGTCCACAACAATTGGGTGGGTAGAGGAGAGTTGATCTTGGCGGTAAGCCCAGTTCTTGCGCTCTGCATTAAAGACTGTCCATGAGTTAGTAAATCGCGTTGCCTGTGCAAGGGTGTAGTAAGAAGCCCATTCTGCGAAAGATTCATTAAGCCATAGGTCATCCCACCACTCCATAGTGACAAGATCACCAAACCACATGTGTGCCATCTCATGGAGAATGACGTTTGCGCGCCAGTTGTAGTTCTTATCAGTTACCTTTGAGCGGAAAACAAAGTAATCCTCTGCAAAGGTTACGCACCCTGCGTTTTCCATCGCGCCTGCATTGAACTCTGCAACGGCAATTTGATCGTACTTATCAAATGGATACGCAAGCCCAAACTCTTTTTCGTAGTAGGCAAATCCTTTGCGCGTAATGTCGAAAAGCTCCTCGGCATCCATGTGTTTAGCCAGTGACTTGCGGCAGTAGAGCCCCATCGGAACCGTCTTTTGGCCTTCATAGGTACTTTCAACAAAATAGTAAGGACCTGCAACGAGGGCTGTTAGGTAAGTAGAAAGAAGAGGCGTCTTGGTAAAGACCCAGCGCTTCTTGCCGTTCTCATCTGTCTTTGACTGCACTGGGTTGTTTGAGATTACCTCCCAGTTAGTTGGTGCTAGCGCTGAGATTGCAAAGGTTGCCTTGAGGTCTGGTTGATCAAAGCATGGGAATGTGCGTCGGGCATCTGCCACCTCGTGCTGCGAGTAGAGATAGACCTCACCATCTGCAGGATCTTGAAAGCGGTGCAAACCTTCTCCTGAGTTGGAGTAGATCGCTTCGATCTCGATGTAGAGATCATTCTCGGCAGCTATCGCCGGAATAAAGATGGACTCTCCATCGAACTTTGGATCAAACTCCACACCATTAAGGGTTGAAGTAATTACCTTCTTACCTACGGCATCGATAAAGGTCGAAGCACCAGGCTTTAAACCTTTGAACTTCACCCTTGTTTTGACGATGAAGGTTTCAGTACCGGAGGTGAGATCCAAATCAACCTCGTAAGAGTTCACCTTTATAAGCGATGAGCGTTCTTTTGCTTCGGCACGGGTCAGATTTACTCCTGGCACAATTACTCCTTCTCGATGTATATGGGTATCCAACCACGAAGTAGAGAATTCATGAAAGGCTAGGGATATGGAACCGCTAACAGTGCGCAGTTATCGCATCCGCGGATCCCGAATAACTGGCTCCCAAGCCGCAGCCCGTGAAAAGTTATGGGGAAAGTACGGAATTGAGTTCGTTGAATCACCGATTGACCTAACCCAGTACTTTCCAAAAGCCGAAGCGGTAATTATGGAGATTGGTTTTGGAATGGGTGAAGGAACGGCGATTATCGCCAAGGATTTTCCCCAAAAGGGTTTCTTAGGTGTCGAAGTACATCCACCAGGAGTTGGAAAGCTGATGGCCAAAGCCGAAGAGTTTGGCGTGGAGAACCTTCGCATTATTGAGCGCGATGTTCATGAGGTTTTTCACTACATGATCGCCGATCATTCATTGGATGGAGTACATCTCTTCTTTCCAGATCCCTGGCCCAAGAAGCGCCACAACAAACGACGCATCGTTAATGCAAACTTTCTTGAAATACTCTCTAAGAAGTTAAAGCCCACCGGCTTCATTCATATTGCAACCGACTGGTTTCCATACGCAGAGGTTATTCAAGAAAGCTTTGCAAAGTCAGAAGTGTTTAAAGGGGGAGTTGTAGCCCGCCCAGAGTGGCGGCCGATTACCCGTTTTGAAGGTCAAGGAATTACAAAGGATCACGTTGTAACGGATCTGCGCTACACCCTTAGATAGAACCGTTTTCTTCGAACTTACCGATTTTTTCAATTCGGCGAATATGTCGCTCATCATTTGAGAAGGGCGTAGCAATAAAGGTATCGATGAGCTGCTTTACGAAGGCGATCTCATGCATGCGTCCACCCACTGCAATTACATTTGCGTTGTTGTGCTCACGGGCTAGCTTTGCGATATCAATGCTCCAGACCAGCGCTGCACGAACCCCTTTAACTTTGTTGGCAGCCATCTGCTCACCATTTCCTGAGCCACCTAGAACAATTCCTATTGATGACGCATCCTTTGCTACCGCTTGAGCAGCAGGGATACAGAAATCTGGGTAATCATCGAGGGCATCAAACTCATAAGGGCCGTGGTCAGTTACATCATGGCCACCACTAACTAGGTGTTCAATCAACTGCGCTTTAAGTTCTAGACCAGCGTGATCGCTACCAATGTGAATGCGCATGTCGCAATCCTCTCACAAGCGATTTGTTCCATAGAAAAACCCGCCGCATCCTCGATAAATGTGGCGGGTTTTTCGACCTAGAGGAGGAGAGAAATTTACTTATTAAGCAGCAGCTCCAGTTGATGGAACTGATGGAGCAGCGCCCATTGGTGTGCCATGCTGACCATGACCACCCTTTGGACCCTTATCGCCCTTTGGACGAACAGACTCAACTTCAGCAGTTACATGTGCAACTAGACCTGACTTACGAGCTGTTGCCTGATCGGCGGTTAGCTTTCCAGCGGTAACGGCAGCGTCAATGCGCTTACTCTCTTCAGCAACTAGTGCATCGATGAGAGCAGCTTTCTTTGAACCCGCAATTGCAGCAAGGGTTTCGCCAGCCTTAAGACGTGACTTAATTGTTGCTGAATCGATTCCTAGAGTAGAAGCGACAAGAGCATCAATTGCGGCACGATCTTTTGCTAATGGACGATCTGCAGCCTTTGCAGCACGATCTGCTTCAAGGGCTGCGATAACAGCATCAGCTTGTGCTTGGGTAATGGTTCCCTTTGTTACGAGCCCGGATAGAACTGAAGCGATCTGCGCCTCATGTCCCTTGCCCTTTTCCATTGGGTTAGCAATACCTGCAGTACCTGATGTTGTTACCTTCTTTGTTGTAACAGTGCGCTTAGTGATCTTCTTAGCGACCGTATCCGCATTACCGATACCGACACCGCCAACAGTAAGAGCAAGAGTTGTAATTGCAACTGCTACTACCTTTTTCTTTGATGACATCTGCATGTCTTCCTTTCGTCCTGTTGAACACGTTGTCGAAAACCTCGTAATCGACTACCCGTAGATAACTAGTTGATGCTCAGGAATCTATCTCTAGAACCTGAGGGACACTTGTGAGTTTCAGGTAGGCCAACCCCTGCAATATGCGGGGGCTCACCCGGTTTTCACAGAGAAAGAGCAAGGGGAGCCCCCATTCGGCTGAGTTATTCCTGAGCGCAGACTTGTTTTACCCCTAATGGACCTGGAGGTCCCATTATGCGAACTCGAATCGCAATAGCAACAGCCCTAGTCCTTGCAATTACATCTATTCAATCGCCGATTGCAACATCTGCAACGAGACCAAAAGCAGCCGGTAGAACAACGGCATCGGTGGCAAACACAATTCTTAACGGTAAAGGCGCACCAGCAAGTACCAAAGGAATAGATGGTGACTTCTACATAGACACAAAGAATTTAAGCTTGTATGGACCAAAGACAAATGGCCGATGGAGTTCACCTCAAAGTTTGCAAGGTCCACAGGGAGATAGTGGTATTGATGGAAAGAATGGAAGCGATGGTAAAGCAGCTACATCATCTTCATCAGGTGGATCCGCAGGACCAGCAGGTCCACAAGGAGAAACCGGTGCAACAGGTCCAGCTGGACCACAAGGACCAGCAGGTCCATCAGGTGGCGGTGGTGGATCACAAGGTCCAGCAGGAGCAGATGGTGCACAAGGACCAGCGGGACCTAAAGGTGAAACAGGAACTGCAGGAAGTATTGGTCCTTCACGTATATCAACCGGGTCATTAACTTATGCTGATATAAACGGTGGAATCGGATCATCGACATACTCATCGGTTACAGGATTCAAGGCAGGAAAGAGTTATGTCGTACGTTTCTTGATTAACAGTTATACGCCAAGTAAAGCAACGGACTCGTCCATGCCGCTCGGATTCAATGTTACGGCTACAGGTGGATCTCCGGTTATTTGGACTACATATTCCGTATTCAAAGGGAACACATTCCGTACTGGTGCAGGTTCAAGCCGATTCGAGTATTCAGTTGTCGCAGAAGTCACTTTGGATGGTTCATCTACTACGGACTTCGGGATTGATGTATATGTGATTGCCGGTTTGAGTACCGTGACTGATTTACTAAAAGTTCAAGGTGCTTACACCGCAACTTTGGTTGGGAGTATCGGCGGAATCGAATAAAGACTGGAGCGGGTGACCGGGATCGAACCGGCATGGCCAGCTTGGAAGGCTGGGGCTCTACCATTGAGCTACACCCGCATGTGGTGCAAGGCTAGAGAGTACTGCCTCGGTAACGTAGAGTAAAAAATTACTCTAGACTCACCTCTTGCGCCTCGGGGCGTAGCGTAGTGGCTAGCGCGCCTGCTTTGGGAGCAGGAGATCGGGAGTTCGAATCTCCCCGCCCCGACCAAATTCTTTTAAATTACTTGAGGAGTTCTTTGTGAAGAGCACGGTCGAAACACTTTCTCCAACACGCATTCGACTTGATATCGAAGTTCCTTATGCAGATCTGAGCTCACACATTGCAGATGCATATAAAAAGGTAGCCTCACAGGTAAACATCCCTGGTTTCCGCAAAGGCAAAGTCCCAACATCGATGATCGATCAGCGAGTTGGACGTGGAACCGTTGTTGACGAGGCGATTAACTCAGCAATCCCAGATTTCTATGGTCAAGCAGCTCGTGAACACTCAGTTCTTGTCGTAGGACGACCAACGGTTGATATCAAAAAGTATGTCGACAATGAGGTACTCGAATTTAGCATCGAGGTAGCTGTTCGCCCAGAAATCAATCTTCCAGATTTTTCTAAGCTCAAGATCGAGGTAGATGATGTTGAGGTTACAGATAAAGATATTGACGAGCAGGTCGATGAACTCCGCGCTCGCTTTGGAACATTAAACGTTGTTGAGCGCCCAGCTAAAAAGGGTGACTTTGTAACTATCTCACTCAACGCTCGTATCGATGGCGCAGATGTTGATGGCGGACAAGCAAATGACATTTCTTACGAGGTCGGTTCAAACCGCATGATTGATGGACTCGATGCAGCGCTAGAAGATATGAAGGCTGGAGACATTAAGACCTTTACTACTCAGCTAGTTGGTCAGAAGGATGATGAGTCTGGCGATGTAGAGATCAAGCTTTCAGTTGTAAAGGAGCGCGAGCTTCCTCCGGTCGATGATGCCTTTGCAAAGCTTGCCTCTGAGTTCGACACAGTTGCCGAACTCAAGGCAGATTTCAAAGAACGACTAAGCCGCGTTAAGAAGTTGGAGCAAGGCGCACAAGCACGCGACCTGCTTCTTAAGAAGTTAGTTGATGATTTAGATATTCCAGTCCCAGATGATTTGGTTCTCGACGAGGTAAACGCTCACCTTGAACCAGAAGGCCGCATGGAGGATGCAGAGCACCGTGCCGAAGTTGATGGTCAGGTTCGTTCTTCCATTAAATCCGATTTCCTTCTTGATGCAATTGTTAAGGCTGAAGATGTACAGGTAAATGAAATCGAACTTACCGAGTACCTCATCCGTTCTTCACAGCGTTACGGGATGGCACCTGAAGCGTTTGCGGAGGAGCTCTCAAAGGCAGGACAGCTCAACCAGTTGGTCGCTGAGGTAACTCGCACTAAGGCACTTGCAGGAATTTTGGGACGCGTTTCAGTTGTCGATAAATCCGGCAACGTAATCGATCTTGAAGCTCTTCGCCCTGCAGGCGTTGCTGCTCCAGCCGATTCAGCCGAGTAAGTATCTGCCCTAAGCGAACAAGGGCGTTTTAGGCATCTACATCTCGTATTTGGGAAGCAATTTCGCTCAGTAATTGTTAAGGTCTATACATATTTCAGTTTCAACTTCAGGAGGATGCAGTGGATTATCTAAACCCGCAGGCGGCAGAGATTATTGCCCGTGCACCGCAGTCTGGCTCAGGTGGACTAGATGATCAGGTCTACAACCGTTTGCTTCGTGAACGCATCATCTTCCTAGGTTCAGTTGTTGAAGACTCAATGGCAAACGCCATCGCTGCGCAGATTCTCTTGCTTGCTGCAGAGGATGCAGAAAAAGACATCTTCCTTTACATCAACTCACCAGGTGGTTCTGTTACAGCTGGAATGGCAATCTACGACACCATGCAGTATGTAAAGAATGATGTTGCAACCGTTGGAATGGGTCTTGCTGCTTCAATGGGTCAGTTCCTACTTTGCTCTGGTGCTGCTGGAAAGCGTTACGCACTCCCACATGCACGCATCATGATGCACCAACCATCTTCAGGTATCGGCGGAACAGCTACTGATATCAAGATTCAAGCAGAACAAATCGGTTTTACAAAGAAGAAGATGGCTGAACTCATTGCACATCACACAGGTCAAAAGGTGGAGACAATCACCGCAGACTCTGACCGTGACCGTTGGTTCACAGCCGATGAGGCGAAAGAGTATGGATTTGTCGATCACGTTGTTCGCTCAGCAGGTCAGGTATCAGGAAAGGGCGGCACAGCATGAATAACGAGATGAACCGCATCAACGAGATAACCTCTCGCTACGTTCTTCCAACGATCGAGGAAAAAACCGCTTACGGTTTCAAGCGCCTTGATCCATATACAAAGCTCTTTGAAGAGCGCATCATCTTCCTTGGTCAGCCAATCGATGACACAGTTGCAAACGATGTAATGGCTCAGCTTCTAACCCTTGAGTCAATGGATCCAGATCGTGACATCATGATTTACATCAACTCACCAGGCGGATCATTTACGGCACTTACCGCTATTTACGACACCATGCAGTTTGTTCGTCCAGATGTAAGCACTATCTGTCTGGGACAGGCAGCCTCAGCTGCAGCTGTAATTCTTGCTGGTGGAGCAAAAGGCAAGCGCTACGCACTTGAGCACTCACGCATCCTTATTCACCAACCTTCATCAGAGGGTGGTGGACAAGCTTCCGATATCGAGATTCAAGCTAAAGAGATTATGCGCATGAAGTCCCTCCTTGAAGAGCTGATGGCACGTCACTCAAACAAGAGCGCAGATCAAATCTCAATCGATGTCGACCGTGACAAGATTCTTACAGCCGCAGAGGCTGTTGAATACGGTTTAATCGATCAGGTTCTTGCAAGCCGCAAAGCGAAGAAGGAATAATCCACTTCAATATTTAGTAAGTTAGGCGCCATGTTCCGAAAGTATTTCGAACCTGGCGCCTTACTTTCTTTTAAGGCGTTTCGAGATTTTTCGATTTCCACTCTCTTTACAGTTATCGCGCTATCAGCCTTTCCAATTGCACTTGCAATCGAAATCCTTGATGCCGGAGGAAGCGCTACCGAACTCGGATTGATCTTGGCTGTAAAGGTTTTATCGGGCGTCCTTCTCTCTCCAGTTGGGGGAGTATGGGCCGATCGCCTACCTAGAAAAACTGTTTTAATCATCTCCGATAGCTTCCGGGCTTTAATGGCAGCGTCGGTAATCCCTCTTACTATTTACTCAACTCCACTTTGGTTAATCGGAGTCGTTGTGTTTCTAATGGGTGTAAGCGATGCCTTTGGAGCACCAGCATCACAGGCGATAATGCCAAGTCTCTTACCTGACCACCTGCTTCCTGCTGGAAATGTAACCCGCAACATTATGGTTCGTGGCTCTTCGATTGCAGGACCAGGGTTTGCAGGTGCACTAGTCGTTGCATTTGGAACCCATGCAACCTTTGTGGTGACAGCGCTCCTTTTCGCAATCGGTGCGCTCTTACTCGTTCGAATTGATGAAAAGCCACACGAGCAAGTGCCAGAGAAGTCTTCACGATTTATGACCGAGATGCGAGAAGGCCTATCTGTGGTGTGGGAGAACAAGTGGGTTGCAGCGATGATCGCTATGGCTTCAGTTCAGCTCATGATTGTGGTTGGCACGGAGAATGTCATGCTCCCTGTTATTACTAAACGTGAGTTTGGAACCGCCTCCGTTTTTGCAATCGCAGCAACACTTTTTAGTCTGGGTGGAGTTATCTCTGCTGTTATCTCTGTTAAATCAAAACCGAAGCATCCAGGTTTAGTTGCAGTAGTCGTATGGGGTCTTTTCGCTTTTGCCCCACTAGTTTTAGCTTTTGAAAGTACAAGGTTAGAGATTTACATCTGCTACTTCATCGCTGGATTATCTGTTGGACCGTGGGAAGCTTTTTGGAGCACCGCAATTCAACGAGAGATCAAACCTGAATTTCAAGGTCGGGTTTTTAGCATCGACTACATGGGCTCAGTCGGTCTAATGCCTCTAGGCATGGCGATGGCTGGACCATTGACTAACTATTTTGGGGAACAGAGCTTTCTCATCGGCGCTGCGCTCTTTCACTTATTCATCTGCGCCATCACACTTCTGGTGCCTGGCACAAAAGACATGAAATCTCCCCGTAATTCTTCTCAGGGCGAACAGATAAATACTTAATTAGCCTCACCTTGGCCGGTTGCTCAATCTACGATTTACCCATGACCAAAATTGGCGAAACAAGCGATCTTCTCAAGTGCTCCTTCTGCGGCAAGACGCAGAAGCAGGTTAAGAAGCTCATTGCAGGTCCTGGTGTCTACATCTGCGACGAGTGCATCGAACTTTGTAACGAGATCATCGTTGAAGAGCTCTCCGAGCAGAGCTCCCTTGGATTAACTGAACTTCCAAAGCCACAAGAAATCTTTGAGTTCCTTGATCAGTACGTAATCGGACAAGATCGCGCAAAGAAGTCACTCTCAGTTGCGGTCTATAACCACTATAAGCGTGTGCAAACTGGCGAAACCAGAGGCGAGGATGCTGTTGAGCTCGCAAAGTCAAACATTCTCTTGTTAGGCCCAACTGGTTGCGGCAAAACCCTTATGGCGCAAACTCTTGCAAGAATGCTAAACGTTCCATTCGCAATCGCAGATGCCACCGCACTTACAGAGGCTGGATACGTCGGCGAGGATGTAGAAAATATTCTGCTTAAACTTCTACAAGCAGCTGATTACGATGTGAAGAAAGCTGAAACCGGAATCATCTACATCGATGAAATCGATAAGGTAGCTCGCAAGTCAGAAAACCCTTCTATCACACGAGATGTTTCTGGCGAGGGAGTACAGCAAGCTCTTCTTAAAATTCTTGAAGGAACCGTTGCCTCTGTTCCACCACAAGGCGGACGCAAGCACCCACACCAAGAGTTCATTCAAATCGATACAACTAACGTTCTCTTTATTGTTGGTGGAGCGTTTGCTGGCCTCGACAAAATTATCGAAAGTCGCAGTGGATCAGCTGGCGTTGGATTTAATGCAACGTTGCAATCCGGTGAAGATAAGAACCGCAAAGATATTTTCGCCGATGTCATGCCAGAAGACCTCCTCAAGTTTGGAATGATCCCTGAGTTCATCGGACGTCTTCCAATTCTGACTAGTGTTGAAAACCTTGATAAGCCTGCGCTCATGGAGATTTTGACTGAACCTAAGAACGCACTTGTAAAGCAGTATGTGCGCCTATTTGATTTAGATGATGTGGAACTCGAGTTCACGCCAGATTCTCTCGATGCAATTGCCGAGTTAGCACTAAAGCGCGGAACAGGCGCCCGTGGGCTACGTGCGATCATGGAGTCCGTACTTCTAGGCGTCATGTATGACGTTCCAAGCCGTACCGACATTTCAAAGGTAATCATCGAGAAGAAGTGCATCGAAGAAAACGCCGCCCCAACGATGATTCCCCGCACCGGCGATATTCCTAAGCGTTCTACCCGACGCGAAAAAGGTACTGAGGAGAAGAGCGCGTAATCTAGACTGCGCTCTATGTCTCGCGAACTAGCCTCGACCTTTTCTCCGGTCGATATCGAAGCTCCACTCTATGAAAAGTGGATCTCTGCTGGCTACTTCACCGCTGACGCGAAATCTTCAAAGGAACCTTTCACAATAGTTCTTCCTCCTCCGAATGTAACCGGAGTACTGCATATTGGTCACGCCCTTGATTTAACTCTTCAAGACTGCCTCTCTCGCATGAAGCGCATGAAAGGTTATGAAGTTTTATGGTTACCCGGAATGGATCACGCGGGTATCGCTACACAAAACGTTGTTGAAAAGCAGTTAGCCACTTCAGGGCTTTCACGTCACGATCTTGGTCGTGAGGAGTTTGTTAAGAAAGCGTGGGAGTGGAAGGCCGAATCCGGTGGAGCAATTCTCGGACAGATGCGTCGCATAGGTGCTGGCGTTGATTGGTCACGTGAACGTTTTACGATGGATGAAGGAATGTCTAAGGCTGTCGTATCAATCTTTAAGAAGATGTATGAAGACAACTTAATTTACCGAGCTGAGAGAATTATTAACTGGTGCCCTCGTTGCCTTACCGCCCTTTCAGATATTGAGGTTGAGCACCAGGATGATGCAGGCGAGTTTGTCTCTGTCCGCTACGGTGATGGTGATCAAAGTATTACCGTGGCTACAACTCGACCTGAAACCATGATGGGTGATGGCGCAGTTGCAGTTCATCCCGATGATCCCCGTTATAAGCACATGATTGGAACCGAAGTTTTACTTCCACTTGTCAATCGCATGATCCCGATCATTGCCGATGAGTTAGTTGAACCTGACTTCGGAACAGGTGCTGTAAAGGTGACAGCTGCCCATGATCCAAATGACTTCGAGATGGCTATGCGCCACAACGTTCCCTTTGTTGTAATCATGAATGAACATGGTGTTATGGATGGCACTGGTACAGAGTTTGATGGCATGGATCGATTTGAGGCGCGTACTGCGGTTGTCGCAAAGCTTAAAGAGTTGGGACGAGTAGTTTCAGAGAAGCGTCCATATATTCACGCTGTCGGTCACTGCTCACGTTGTGACACAGTTATCGAGCCAAGACTTTCAAAGCAGTGGTTCGTAAAGGTTGCACCAATGGCTAAGGCATCGGCTGATGCAGTTCGCAATGGTGAAGTAAAGATTGAACCCGAAGCACTAGCCCCTCGATACTTTGAGTGGGTAGATAACATGCACGACTGGTGTATTTCACGTCAGCTGTGGTGGGGTCACCGAATTCCAGTTTGGTATGGACCAAACGGTGAGGTCAAAGTTGTTGGTCCAGAGGAGAGCGCGCCAGATGGTTGGACACAAGATCCAGATGTTTTGGATACATGGTTCTCATCTGGTCAATGGGCGTTCTCAACAATGGGCTGGCCTGAAAAGACAGCTGATTTAGCCAAGTTTTATCCGACCAGTGTTTTAGTCACTGGCTACGACATTCTCTTCTTCTGGGTTGTAAGAATGATGATGATGTCCACCTTTGCGATGGAGGGTGTTGCTCCATTTAAGACAATTATGTTGCACGGTTTAGTGCGTGATCAATTCGGCAAGAAGATGTCTAAATCACGTGGAAACGTAATCGATCCAATTGAGTTCATGGATAAGTACGGAGCAGATGCTCTGCGCTTCACACTAGCCCGCGGTGCCAATCCAGGAACAGATCAAGCCCTTGCTGAGGATTGGATCGCAGGTTCACGCAACTTTGCAACAAAGCTTTGGAACGCTACACGTTTTGCGATGATGAACGGAGCAAATGTTGCGGGTCCAATGCCTTTGCTGGACTCTTTAAACGCTATTGACCGCTGGATTCTCTCTCGATTGAGTCAAACAATCCAGGAGACAAATGATCTCCTCGAAAGTTATGAGTTTGCTCGAGCGTGTGATGCCATCTATCACTTTGCTTGGGATGATCTCTGTGACTGGTATCTCGAGCTCTCTAAAGAGACCTTTGCTTCAGATGACAAAGCCAACTCCCAGCGAGTACTGGGTTACGTGCTCGATCAATTGATGCGCATTCTGCATCCGATAATGCCTTTTATCACCGAAGAGCTCTGGACTACCCTCACCGCAGGAGAGTCTGTTGTCATCGCGCAGTGGCCTAAAGCTGAAGCCGCACATGTAGATAAAAAGTCAGAAGCTCTCGTAGCAGCTCTCCAAGAAATCATCACAGATGTTCGTCGCTTCCGTAATGATCAAGGCGTCAAGCCATCACAAAAGATTCCAGGTCGGTTTGTAACATCCAATGAAATCGCACAGTACGCAAGTGCTATGAGTTTTGTGCTCAAGCTCGAATCAGGAGATTTCACTCCATCTGCATCTCTTGAGATTGCTGGAGTAAAGGTTGAGATGGACCTCACCGGTTCAATCGATGTCGTTGCAGAGCGTGCGCGACTCGAAAAGGATTTAGCAGCAGCCCAGAAGGATCAAAAGACCGCTGAGGTAAAGCTTGGCAATGAAGGCTTTATGGCAAAAGCTCCAGCTGATGTTTTGGTTGAAATCAAAGAGCGTTTGGCAAAGACCACCTCTGAGATTGAACGAATTACAGCAGCTATCGCTGCCCTGAAGTAAAAGCATGAACAACATAAGCCCAGATGATCAAGCGCGCATAGATGCGATTGAAAAAGCTCTCAATGCAAGATGGCCAGAGAATCAGATTGCACCAACCCTTGAGCGAATCGCAGCGTTAGTTGATCTTTTAGGCTCTCCGCAGCTCACCTATCCAACGATTCACATCGGTGGGACCAACGGCAAAACCACTACCTCTCGAATGATTGACTCTCTGCTATTTGAGATGGGTCTGCGCACAGGCCGCTTCACAAGTCCACATCTTGAGAGCTTCACCGAACGGATTGCGATCAATACGCAATCAATCGATGCAAAGGAGCTCATTTTCTCCTTCAACGATATCTCCGCCTATTTAGATTTGATGGACTCTAAGTTCGATACTCCAATCTCATACTTTGAAGCCCTTGCTGCCCTTGCCTTTGCAGCTTTTGCTGAGCACCCAATCGATGTCGGAGTCATTGAGGTTGGTTTAGGTGGCGAGTGGGATGCAACCAATGTCGTTGATGCAGATGTTGCCGTCATTATGCCAATCGGGTTAGACCACATGGAGTATTTAGGAAACACTTTGTCTGAGATTGCAAAGACAAAAGCTGGAATCATTAAAGAGGGTTCATTCGTAGTACTAGCTCAACAGGAACCAGAGGCTGCAAAAGAGCTTCTTAAGAAAGCCGCTGAAGTTGGTGCCGATATCGCCCGAGAAGGTTTGGAGTACTCCATCGATTCGCGGGCAGTCGCAGTAGGTGGTCAGCTAATCTCCGTCACAGGCTTACGTGGACATTACGACGAGATATTTCTTCCACTTCATGGAAGGCATCAAGCCTCTAACGCAGCAGCGGCACTTGTTGCTGTCGAAGCGTTCTTTGGCGATCAAGACTTAGATATTGATGCCGTGCGTGCGGGCTTTGCAAATGTAACCTCTCCTGGCCGTTGCGAAGTTATACATCGCGACCCAACGATTATTCTTGATGCAGCGCATAACCCACATGGTGCACAGGCACTTGCTCAAACCATCGCCTCTGAATTCACCTTTGATGAAGTAACAGGGGTAGTTGCTGTGTTGGGTGAAAAGGATGCACACGGAATTCTTCTAGCACTTGAGCCGGTGCTAGATAAAGTCATCGTTACCCAAAACTCATCCCCAAGAGCCTTGCCTATTTCAGAGCTTGAAAAGTTTGCTCTAGCAATCTTTGGAGCCGAGAGAACTTATGTAGCACCAACGCTTACCGAGGCGATAGACAAGGCTGTGCAAGACTCTGTTCGCCCACTTAGCGATCAGACACTTGGAATTCTCATTACTGGATCCGTGGTTACAGCGGGTGAGGCTAGGTCTGCGGTACGCAAGAAGTACTCAAAGAGCCAGAAGGAAGAGTTGTAAATGCGCGTTTTAGGTTCAGCGGTGCTTGCTATGGAGTTTTTTGTGATGGGTTTTGCAATGTTGATTGCAAAAGATCAACATGAAACGGCAACAATTATCTACGGCGCCGTATTTATGGTTGCAACAATCTTTACAATCCGACTTCTCAAGAAGCGCTCAGGTTGGATTATCGGCTCCCTCCTGCAGGCGATGATGATGGGTTATTCGGTGGTCGTTCCATCCATGGCTATCGTGAATATCATCTTCGTGGGGCTCTGGATCGCCGCTTACGTGGTGGGAAAAAAGGGGGAGGCCGCTCGGGCTGCCCTGCTGGCAAAGGGTCGGCCGAACTCCTAATAGACTGAGCCTCATGAGTTCAGAGAAGACGCTAATCCTCGTCAAGCCAGATGGCGTTCGACGCTCTCTTGTTGGAGAAGTTATCTCTCGAATTGAGCGCAAGGGTTACACAGTTACCTCACTTCGCATGTTGCAAGCAGATCGCGCACTTCTTGAGCGACACTACGAAGAGCACAAAGGCAAGCCATTTTTTGAACCGCTCGTAGAGTTCATGATGTCAGGGCCAATCGTTGCCATGGTTGCTGAGGGCAATAGAGTCATTGAAGGTTTCAGATCACTCGCCGGCGTAACAGACCCTACAGTTGCAGCACCCGGCACCATCCGAGGAGATCTAGCTCGCGATCAAGGAACTAAGGTTGTACAAAACATCGTTCACGGATCAGACTCACCAGAGTCTGCAGCGCGTGAGATTGAAATCTTTTTCGGCAAGTAGTCTGAAGTACCAACTAAGGAGAACCGCATGAGTAACAAGATGTCATTTATCGGCCGCGACATGGCTGTAGATCTAGGCACCGCGAACACGCTTGTCTATGTGCGCGGTCGCGGCATCGTTCTCAATGAGCCATCTGTAGTTGCTGTCAACCAAGACACTGGTGGAATCCTTGCTGTTGGTCTAGAAGCCAAGAAGATGATTGGTCGCACACCTGGCAATATCGTTGCTATTCGTCCACTTAAGGATGGCGTTATCGCTGATTTTGATACAACTGAGCGAATGCTTCGTTACTTTATTCAAAAGGTGCACCGTCGTCGCTATTTAGCAAAGCCACGTATCGTTGTCTGTGTTCCATCGGGTATCACAGGTGTTGAGCAGCGCGCAGTTAAAGATGCGGGTTACGCGGCTGGCGCACGTAAGGTCTACATTATTGAAGAGCCAATGGCAGCAGCTATCGGTGCAGGACTTCCAATCCACGAACCAACAGGAAACATGGTTGTAGACATTGGAGGCGGTACAACTGAGGTTGCTGTTATCTCACTCGGTGGAATCGTTACCTCACTATCAATTCGTGTTGGTGGAGATGAGCTCGATCAAGCGATTATTAACTGGGTTAAGCGTGAGTTCTCACTTCTTCTGGGTGAGCGCACAGCAGAGGAAATCAAGATGGCGATTGGCTCTGCCTATCCAACACAGGGTGAGAATGATGCGGAGATTCGTGGTCGCGACCTCGCAACAGGCCTTCCGAAGACAATTATTGTTTCAGCTGCAGATATCCGTAAAGCACTTGAAGAGCCGGTTAATGCGATTGTTAATGCGGTTAAGAGCACCCTTGATCGCACACCACCAGAGCTTGCATCTGACTTAATGGATCGCGGAATCGTTCTTACAGGTGGCGGTGCGCTCCTTAAGGGTCTCGATGAGCGACTTCGTAAAGAGACCGGTACACCGGTTCATATCGCTGATCGCCCATTGGATGCGGTCGTTGAAGGTTCCGGTAAGTGCATTGAAGAGTTCGAAGCCCTTGAAAAGGTTTTGATCTCTGAGCCTCGTCGATAGGTTCAAATTAAATGCGTTACGGCGGCGAAAACCGCAGTCGTCTCTTACTTATCACCCTGATAGTTACATCACTCTTCCTGATTACTCTCGACCTGCGGGGAATCGGTGTCATTGATGGCGTCCGCAAGGGCACGCAGAGCGCCTTTGCCCCGATCCAAAACTTTGGCGCAACCATTACTTTGCCAGTGCGAAACTTCCTCTCAGATGTAACGCAACTCGGACGTAAGCAGTCACAGATTAAAAAGCTCCAAGATGAAAATGAGGCGCTTCGTCTTCAACTTCTAGACCGTGCCAGCGCAGATGCAGAGTTGGAACAACTCAAATCGGTTCTGGATTTAGCAGGAACAGCAAAGTTTAAAGTCGTTGCAGCAAAGGTTATTTCGCAGGGAGCAACGACCTCTTTTACTCAAACAATCACTATTGATGCGGGTACAAAAGATGGCATCAGGGATAACATGACGGTGATTAGCGGACTAGGGCTAGTTGGAGTAGTAAAGATTGCCTATGACAACAGTTCGCTAGTCGAGCTAGCCTCTGATCCCGGATTTAAGATCGGCGCAAGGGTTGCCGGAACTCAGCAAATCGGAATCTTGAGTGGTCAGGGAACACGCAAAGGAGTTTTGCAACTTCTAGATAATGAATCGACTCTCAAACTCGGCGATGTTGTCCTAGCACGCGGTTCGCAGAACAATCGCCCATTTGTTCCGGGTGTTCCTATCGGTGTCGTTACAGCTGTCGATAACGCTGCAGGCTCTGTAACTCAAACTGCAGATGTTCGATTCTTTACAAGCTTTTCAACGTTGGGAGTTGTCTCCGTGGTGCTAGCTGCGCCAGCGGGTGATCCTAGAGATGCACTTGTTCCACAGCCGCCTCGTCCAACTCCGATACCAACTGTAACTGTGTACCCAACGCCCTCTGAGTCGCCAAAGCCATAAATGTTGCTACGTAGGTCTCTATCCTCAGCGCCAATCTTTTTAGGTGTCTATATCTTTAGTGAAGCTTTTTTAAGCCAACTTCGAATCATTGGTGGAGGCTTTCCAATCTTTCTTATCTTTGCGCTCTTGTGGTGTGCTCTATGTGAGCCAGAGGTCGGCGCGATTTATGGTTTCTTTGCCGGGTTGTTAATGGATCTCTCACAAAGCAGTTCAGGACCACTGGGTCAGTGGACACTTATTATGATTCTGGCAGGTTTTACAGTTGCCTACCTAGGCTACGGTGAAAACAACTTTCGTAGTAACCCAGTTTCTTTGATTTTCATTACAGCAGCAGCTGTGTTTCTTACGCGTTTTGTCTATCTTATTACTGGCGCACTTCTAGGTCTAGAGCTTGGAAGCATGACTCACATCATCTCCTTACTAATTGGACAGGCGTTGTGGACAGTCCCAATAGCTCCGATTATTGCCCCGGGCGTTGCTTTACTGCATCGCAATGTCTTTGATACGAGAGCTGTTCAATGAACCAGAGAACAAGGCTCTCCCTTCTCTTCATTCAAATCCTTATCTTTTCACTGATGTTTGCTCTGTTAGGAAGGTTGTTCTACTTACAGGTTGCAGCAGCGCCTCTTTATAAAGATGCTGCTCTGAGCATTCAAAGCCGAGATGTCATCACACCTGCAAATCGAGGGCTTATCGTCGACTCTTCTGGAGTCCCACTTGCAATGAATCGTGTTGGAATTGCAGTTACCGTGGATAGGACTCAAATCGATAAGCAGAGCGATAAAGGTGTCTCCGTTTTACGCAAACTCTCTAGCTTGCTTAAGTTGGAGTATGCCGATGTTTATCAACGCACGCGTCTTTGCGGCGAGCTCCCTAAAGGTCAAAAGGCTGGATGCTGGACAGGCTCTCGCTTCCAACCTATTCCGATTACAAAAGAGGCAGATCCATCCGTTGCACTCTCCATTGTCGAACGCTCAGATACCTACCCGGGCATTAGCGCCCTTCCTGTGGCTCTTCGAAACTACCCAGCAAAAGCTGGTGCAAACGGCGCTCATCTACTTGGTTACGTTGGACCTTTGACTGAAGCTGATCTGTCGGGTGCAAATGGACGCACATACTTTAGATCTGAGTCGATTGGTAAAGCCGGACTTGAACTTCAGTACGACGAGTTTCTTCGTGGAACTCCAGGAATTAAGACTGTGATTGTTGATCGCAAGGAGTCGGTAACTAGAACTAGTCAAAATACAAAGCCAATTAATGGAAATCACTTAGTCACAAGTATTGATGTTCGTCTGCAGGCAAGTGCAGAACAGGCGCTAGAGCAAGCTGTGCGAAGTGCAAGAGCCTCTGGCTATCCTTCAGATGGAGGAGCCGCAGTTGTTCTAGATGTTAAAAATGGACAAGTTCTTGCAATGGCCTCATACCCAACCTATGACCCAAACTCATTTGAGAAAGGTTTGACAGTTAAAGAAGCCAAGAATCTCTACAGCGAGAAAGCGGGAGTTCCTGCACTATCTCGAAGTATTCAAGGTTTGTTTGCCCCGGCCTCTACATTTAAAGCGGTCTCACTCGTTGCAGCAGCTAATGCGGGCTATAACCTCAACGGAATTTATGACTGCCCATCTGAGGTCGAGGTTGGAACTCGCAAGTTTCAAAACTTCGATAGTGCGGCTCTGGGAAAGATGAGCATGAAAAAGGCGATGGCCGTCTCATGCGACACAATTTGGTACAGAATCGCCTTTGATGAGTGGCTGCGAGATGGTGGGTTAAAACCAAAGTCAGATAGAAACGACTACTTCTTTAACGCGGCTAAAGGGTTTCAAATTGGTATCAAAACCGGTGTTGATCTTCCATCAGAGTCCTCAGGTCGTCTAGCGGATCGTGAATGGCGCACAAAGTGGTACGCGCAAAATAAGGATTTCTACTGCAACTACAAAGACCGTACTCCAAAGAGTCAACAGACGCCCTTCTTGGTTCAACTGGCGTATGAAAACTGTTTAGATGGAGACAAGATACGCGCTGGAGATGCTGTTAACTTCTCTATCGGCCAGGGAGATACGGTTATTACCCCTTTAAAGCTCGCCCAAATGTATGCCGCGATTGCAAATGGTGGAACGCTTTGGAAGCCAACTATCGCAAAAGCGATCGTTAACTCCGATGGAACATTGGTAAAGAAGGTTGAGCCTGAGGCTCTGGGTTCACTACCAGCATCTAAATCAACCTTAAAGTTCCTTCGCGCCTCACTACGAGAGGTGGTAACTGGTGGAACCGCTACATCTGTATTTAGTGGATTCCCTGTTCAAGTCAGCGGAAAGACCGGAACAGCACAGGTTTTTGGAAAGAACGCTAATGGCTCATTGAAGGCAGATACCTCATGGTTTGCAGCCTTCGCCCCAAGCACATCACCTAGATATGCGGTTGTGATGATGGTGAGTCAAGGCGGTTTTGGTGCATCAACATCAGGAGTCGGTGTCCGTAAGATTTATCAGACCCTCTTTGGAGTTTCAGGCTCTAAAGTTGACTCTGAAAAGGCGATTTATCCATCAGGAAATCCACCGGTGACTATCCCGAAAATTTCCCCAACAACAAAGGTAGCGGGTGAGAAATGAGTTTGATGTCATCTCGAATCTCCTACCGTCGCAATAACCGTCGATCTATCTTTGAAGGCTTTGATCCAGTACTTACAGGTGCGGTGGCTCTACTTCTCTTAATTGGTACAGCCCTTGTCTATGCGGCAACACGGGATTGGTATGCAGCAAATGGGCTCGATCCTGAGTACTACTTAAAGCGCCACGTTCTAAACATTTTGATTGGCGCTGCTTTGGCATGGGGTACAACGGTTATTGATTATCGATTACTGCGGGCTTACACACCTATTTTCTGGGCGATAGGTGTAATCGGATTGATCGCGGTGTTGATTCCTGGAATAGGAACTGCGGTTAACGGTGCACAAGCTTGGATCGCTCTACCTGGTGGATTCCAGGTCCAGCCGGCAGAGCTTGCAAAGATCTCCATCATCGTAGGCATGTCCATGATTCTTTCGGAGCGTACACATGACAGCGATCAGCCTTCCCACAGAGATGTATTACAAGCCTTAGTTGTTGCAGCCATACCTATTATTTTTATTCTTTTACAACCAGATATGGGAACCGTTTTTATCATTAGCGTGGCTGTAGTGACCATAATCGGTGCATCAGGTGCGCCTCTTCGCTGGGTTGTCGGATTGATTATCGTTGCCATCATGGGAAGTTACGCTGCAGTTAAAGTGGGCGTCATCAGTGATTACCAGGTAAAGCGCCTTCAAGCCTTTGTTGACCCCAACTCTGATTCTCAAGGAAGCGGATACCAACTCCGTCAAGCACGTATAACGGTTGGCTCTGGTGGGCTTTTTGGAACTGGATTGTTTAATGGTCCCCAAACAAATGGTCGCTTTGTTCCAGAGCAACAGACCGACTTTATCTTCACCGTTGCAGGGGAGGAGCTTGGATTTGTTGGCTGTGGTTTGATTATTATTTTGTATCTCACCGTTCTCATGCGAGCTTTTGGAATTGCGCGTCGATCGCAAGATCCTTATGGAAGGCTTGTCTGTACAGGTGTTATCGCTTGGTTTGCTTTCCAAGCCTTTGAAAACATCGGAATGACTTTGGGTCTTATGCCGATGACCGGCGTTCCTCTTCCATTCTTGTCATATGGAGGCTCCAGCATGTTCGCAAATATGATTGGTTTTGGCCTTTTGCAGAATGTTCACGCTCGCCAGCGAGGCTAATTTAGGCAAATAGCCATCGATGCGGGTAATATTGGCGTAACAGTTCAGCGCGGCTCGCGATCCTTATCGCGACAAAAAGCCAGCGGCGGACTACCAACTAAGTTTTGATAAAGGATTAGGTGCTATGGCTATTGAGCCAAAGAGCCCACGTAAGCGTGCGGCCAAGAAAACTGCTGTCAAAGATTCATCTGTTGAAGTCGAAACAACGAGTGAGACAACAACTAAGTCGAGAAAGAAAGCTGCAGCGGTTCCCGTTCCAGTCTTTCAAGCCGCACCTGTAGAAAAGGTTGCAAAGGCTCCGCGAAAATCAGCTGCTAAGAAAGAGGAAGCTCCTGCAGCTGATGTTGCAGAGTCAGAGGACTCCGATTCTCGTAGTGGACGTAACCGCCGCCGCCGTCGTGGTGGACGTGGTCGCCGCAAGCCCGGATCAGATACCGCAGGTAGCGAAAACGAATTACAGGATGGAACAGAAGAGAACGAATCATCTGAAGATGGCGCAGAAGGTGCAACCCACCGCCGTCGTCGTCGTCGACGCGCAACGGGTGAAGGTGTAACTCCTGGCGAGATTGTCGATGAAGATGGTGTTCCAACTGTTGTAAAGGTTCGCGAGGTACGTGAGCGTCCAGCTCGTGCAGAGCGAACAGAGCGCGGAACCCGCAATCGTCGCGATCGTGGAGGTCGAGGAGATCGCAATGATTCACGTGATTACCGAGAGCCTTACCGCCGCCGTGGAAGTGTCATTACTGATGGAGAGTTCCTAGCCCGTCGAGAGAACGTAGATCGTGAAATGGTTGTGCGCCAAGTTGGCGATCGCATCCAAATCGCTGTTATTGAAGACAAGGTCATGGTTGAGCACTACGTCAATAGAAACGCAAACGTTTCATACGTTGGAAACGTCTATCTTGGCCGAGTTCAAAACGTGCTTCCATCTATGGAAGCCGCGTTCGTCGACATTGGAAAGGGCCGTAATGCGGTTCTTTATGCAGGTGAGGTTAACTGGGACGCTGCTGGAATCTCTGAGTCGCAACCACGCAAGATTGAAATGGTTTTAAAAACTGGTCAACCAGTCTTGGTTCAAGTAACCAAGGATCCAATCGGTCAAAAGGGTGCACGTCTGACAAGTCAGATATCACTTCCAGGTCGTTACGTTGTTTACGTTCCTGGTGGCGGAATGAGTGGAATCTCAAAGCGCCTTCCAGAGTCAGAGCGCACACGCCTTAAAGCAATCCTTAAGAACTTAATCCCTGAAGAGGCTGGCGTTATTGTGCGTACAGCTGCTGAGGGAGTATCCGAGGAAGAGCTCACCAACGATGTCGCTCGCCTTAAAGCGCAGTGGGAAGATATCTATCAGAAGTCCGTTAATCCAAACTTCCATGCACCAGCACTTCTACTCTCTGAGCCAGATCTTGCTGTGCGCGTAATCCGCGATATTTTCAATGAGGATTTCCGCAAGCTCACAATTCAAGGCAGTGATGCTTGGGAAGAGATCAGTACCTACCTTGGTTCTATTGCTCCAGAGCTAAAGTCAAAGCTTGAAAAGTACACAGGCAAGGGCGATCTATTTGCTGAGTACCGCGTTGAAGAGCAGCTCGCAAAGGCCTTCGATCGCAAGGTATACCTACCTTCAGGCGGATCACTCGTTATCGATCGCACCGAGGCGATGGTTGTTATCGATGTTAATACTGGAAAGTTCATCGGTAAGGGTGGAAACCTTGAAGAGACTGTCACCAAGAACAACTTGGAGGCAGCAGAGGAGATTGCACGCCAGCTTCGTCTTCGCGACTTAGGTGGAATCGTTGTGATCGACTTTATCGACATGGTTCTTGAATCAAACCGAGATGCAGTGCTTCGCCGATTAGTGGAGTGCCTTGGTCGTGACCGTACTAAGCATCAGGTTGCTGAAGTAACATCACTTGGACTTGTTCAAATGACACGCAAGCGGGTTGGCCAAGGACTTATCGAAGCGTTCTCGACAACGTGTGACTCATGTAATGGCCGAGGAATTCATATTCATATGGATCCCGTAAAGATGAAGGCGCC
>JACCDX011236942.1_pt1 | contig 31118 bp, 19 predicted proteins | sample 7449681 | NCBI WGS metagenome assembly JACCDX01 (sample SAMN15323450, study PRJNA562643) | freshwater metagenome | isolation source: river surface water | place: USA:Blue River Watershed | collected 2017-08-18
CACCGTCCGCACCAACGCCGACACTCCTGAGCAGACCCGCCAGGCTGTCGCATTCGGCGCCGTCGGTATCGGCCTCACCCGCACCGAGCACATGTTCTTCGAAGGCGACCGCATCGACGCCATGCGCGAGATGATCCTCGCCGACAACCTCGAGGCCCGCGAGGCCGCCCTCGCCAAACTCCTCCCCTACCAGCGCGACGACTTCTACGGAATCTTCAAGGCGCTCAAGGGCTTCCCCGCCACCGTGCGCTTCCTCGACCCGCCGCTCCACGAGTTCCTCCCCCACACCAAGGAGCAGCAGATGGACCTCGCCCGGAAGCTCGGCATCTCCGTCGAGAAGATCATGGCCCGCGTCCACGAGCTCCATGAGTTCAACCCCATGCTCGGCTTCCGCGGCTGCCGTCTCGGCATCAAGTATCCGGAAATCACCCGCATGCAGGCCCGCGCCGTCCTCGAGGCCGCCGCCAAGGCGAACAAGGAAGGTCTCAAGGCCAAGCCCGAGATCATGATCCCCCTCGTCGGCTTCAAGAAGGAGCTCGATCTCCAGGTCGCCATCGTGCACGAGGTCGCCGCCCAGGTGCAGAAGGAGACCAAGTCGAAGATCGCCTACTCCGTCGGCACCATGATCGAGATCCCGCGCGGCGCGCTCACCGCCGACGAGATCGCGCCGACCGCCGAGTTCTTCAGCTTCGGCACCAACGACCTCACCCAGACCTGCCTCGGCATGTCGCGTGACGACTCCGGCTCCTTCCTCGGCGCCTACACCGAAAACGAGATCGTGAAGAAGAACCCCTTCGCCTCGATCGACCAGACCGGTGTCGGCCAGCTCGTGAAGATCGCCGCCGAGAAGGGCAACCAGACCCGCCCCGGCATCAAGCTCGGCATCTGCGGCGAACACGGCGGCGACCCCGATTCCGTGAAGTTCTGCCACAAGGTCGGCCTCACCTACGTGTCCTGCTCGCCCTACCGCGTGCCGGTCGCCCGCCTCGCCGCCGCCCAGGCCGCGATCGAGGAGAAGCGCTCCGCCGCGAAGAAGAAGTAAGCGGCCAACGTAGCGGAACGACGGAGTCAGTTTCGCCGCGCCAATCACCTCAAAGCCCCGCGCCGAAAAGCGCGGGGCTTTTTCATGCCCGAACCGGAGGCCGGCCAGGTCGGCCGGGGCGAGCGCGGCCCGCCGAACCGGGGCTCCTCGCGCAGCCGCTCAGGGCGCCGCCGTCCCGGACCGCTGGTTGATCGCCGCCAGCATGTCCTGTAAAAGAGCGGCCCGCCCCGGCACAAAAACGAAGCGATCGCTGGCCAGCTTGTCGTAGGCGCTCCGCAGCAGGTCGCGCGGAGGTTTGCGCATGGAAAGCAAGGCCCGGAGATTCGCCGGCAAGGTATCAGACTGCGCGATCTCGAGCTCGAGCTTGATGAGCCCGACCAGCGCGGTCTGGTTCAATGGATCCGCCCGCACCGCCTGCGCCAGCACCTGCCGCGCCTGATCCTTCGCTCCCACACCCACCAGCCGGCTCGAAACCGCGACAAGATTTTCGGGACGAATGCCGGACTGGTTCAGAAAGTTGTCCAAAAAGAGCTGCGCCGCCTGCACGTCGCGCAGCCCGAAATGCGCGATGGCCTGCAGCCCGTTAAAGACCGAGGAAAACCGTTTCCCCCACTCGGGGTTCTCCTTGATCATTTGCCGGCAGGCATCGAGCGAGGCCTTGTAATCGCCGGCCACGACATACGACTCGACCGTCATCAGGGCCGGCCCGTCCCAAGGCAGCTCGCCGGCCTTGCAGTGATCGTAAATCCTGCGGGCCAAAACCGGCCGCCCCGTGTTCGCCGCGAAATCGGCCAAGGCCAGCAAGGCGTTTCCATCCTGGCCAAAATCGGCGAATAGCTCTTCCACGCCCGTCTTCACGTTCGCCTCGTTGCCATCCTTGTCGTAAAGATAGAGGAGATCGACGCGGGCCCGCGAACGCTCCGGATAGGCGATCTGCCTCAGCAGGCAAAGCCGACGCAACTCGTCATGGCGCCCCGATTCGCGCAGATAGGAGGCATACTGGGCGTAGACCTGCTCGTTCTCCGGCAGATCCTCGGTGAGCATCTGGAGCCTGACCAGAGCAGTCTCGCGCTCGCCCCGCTCCCACTCGATCCGGACGCCGAGCAACTGCCCGTCGGGCGTGTCCGTGAGGCGATACTCGCGCAGCACATCCTCCGCCGCGTCGTAGTTGCCGCGGAAAAAGAGCGCCGTGGCGCGCGCCGTGGCGATCAGGCGCGACCTCGGGCTCCCCGTCGCGGGCGCTCCGGGCTCCTTCAGCAAACGCTCGCTCAGCTCGATCACCGTCTCGTCCGCCTGACGCTGAAGCAAAAATCCGAACAGACGCTCCAAATACTCCGAGTCGGATTTGTGCATCTCCAGCCCCTCCAGCAGATGCTTCTGGGCCAGATCGGGGCGCTGCCATACGACAAAAAACTGGGACAGCAGCATGCGGCCGTCACGGTTGCCCGGCGAAAGCGAGGCGCCCATGCGCAAAGCCGTGCCCGCCTCTCGAAATTTTCGCTCCTCGATGAAGTCCTTCGCCTGAAGGACCAGAAAGTCGCCTCGCGCGACACGAAACTCGTCCCTTTTCCACGGATAGAGTAACATGTGCTCCAGTTTCACCTCGGAAAAACGACGATAGTATTTAACAAACAAATACGCACCGCCCGCGCCGACCAGCCAGAGGCACAAGGTCAAGACCCCAAGGAAAACAAGGAGCTTTCCCCAGTTCAATTTCACGCGGACGCTTTTTTCCGTCCGCAAAAGCCCCACGGGCCCAAACCACCGCCACTCAGCCTGGGCCATGGAGCGGAGCTCCCTGCGGCCAAGCTTCGAAAAAGACTCGGAACGGGATTCTGGAATCGGGGCTGGGGTGGGGTCTGACATTTACGACCCACGTAGTCGCCGATCTGCGCGCCGGGTGGCAAATCCCAATGAACAGGGACGAGACACCAAAAAACAAAGCCGTCCTAATACCTTCCTTTGAAAACAATTAAACCAAAGCCGCATGGACTCTGCAATTGACAGGATCGTCAAATATGTCCGGCTCAAATTTGCCGCCGGATCTTCACCAAGGTAAACTCTCCGTAATTTGGCCTAAAGTTAGCTTGCCACCCATTTTCAATCCAATCACTGAAGTTACCACCGTTTTTATCCTATGATCACTAAGCGTCGTCTGGCCCTCCTGTCCTCTCTTTCCGTTGCTCCCGCTTTCGCCGCGCCCTTCCTGGCCATAGGCGACAACGCCGAGCTCTTCCTCACCGCCCGCACCGAGGTTCGTTACGAGGACAACGTCACCTTCAGCAACACGAGTGAGCTCGAGGACGAGGCCTTTGAGGTTTCGCCGGGCGCCGAGATCGTTTTTGGCAAGAATACCCTGACCAAAGGTGCGTTCGCCGCCTATGAGCGCATCACGTCCTATTCGGACAACAGCGACCTCAACAGCAATCTCACCAATCTCGTATTCACTTCGAAATACGACGGCGCAAAGTTGGACCTCAACGCCGACGCCTCCTTCCGCGAGCTCAACCAGAACTCCCGCGACATCCGAGGCGCCTTCCTCGTTCGCCGCGACGTCTACTTCGCCGGCCTCGACGGCGAATATTCGCTCACCGAAAAATCCAAGCTCGGCCTGGGCGGGAAGTATGACCGCACCCAATACAAGACCGGTGGCTTCATCGACCAGAAGAATTACACCGTCCCCGCCAACTACTACTTTGCGATCACCGAAAAGGTCGACCTGAGCGCCGGCGTGCAATACCGCCACAACGATCTCAGCATCGACGGTGGCGATTCCGACGATTACTACTTCAACGTCGGCGCCCGCGGTGAATTCACCGCCAAGCTCAGCGGTAAATTCAGCGTCGGCTACCTCCTTCGCGACGCGGACGCCGCCGGCGTAGACAACGAAACGAGCATCGGCTTGAAGGCCGGCTTGGCTTACGCGTTCTCCCCGAAGACCACGTTCACCCTCGACCTGAACAACGATTTCGAAACCGACTCCACGGCGTCCGGCAGCGAAAACGCCTCCGTGATGCTTGGCGCCACGACCGGATTGACCGCCGCGCTCACCGCCACCGTGAATTTCGGCTATTCCCAGTTCGATTACATCTACGCCGATCGTAAGGATAACTACTTCGTGGGCGGCGTTTCGTTCAACTACATCCTCAACGAGCACGTCAATTTTGACGCCGGCTACAGCATCAACGACAACGACAGCGACGTAAATGATGCGTCGTTCACCGCCAACGTCGTTCGTATCGCGGCCAACTTCCGCTACTAAGCGAGAAGACAAAAGACTGCACTTCCCATCTAGGAACAAACGGGAGAAGATTTCGGTCTTCTCCCGTTTTTGTCTCTATGCGCACCTCTCCCTTGTTATCCTGCTTCCGTCGGGTTTTGGTTGTTCTGGCACTTTGTGTCCTGCCCGCCGCGACCCGAGCCGAAACCACGGCCGCTCCGGCCCCCGCGCCTTCGGCATCCTCCGCACCAAGCGCGTCGACCGCCGACTACATGCTTCGTCCGGCGGACATTCTCCAAATCAAAGTCTTTAAGGAGGAAGACCTCACACGAGAGACATCCGTCTCCCGCGAATACGCCATTTCCCTGCCGCTCATCGGAACGGTCGACGTCCGAAACCGGAGCGTGCGACAAGCCGAAGAGCTGATTCGCCAGCTCTACGATCGCGATTACTTGGTGAACCCTCAAGTAACCGTGATCGTCCTCAAATACGCCGAACGCGCCGTCAACGTCTTTGGCATGGTCAATACCCCGCAGGCCGTGCCCTTCCCCGTGGAACGTGGCTTGACCCTGCTGGAAGCCATCGCACGCGCTGGTGGTTTTAATCGCTATGCAGATCGGAAAAAAGTGACCATAACCCGCACGGACGAAAAAGGCGTAAGCACGACTTTCACCGTCAACGTGGAAAAACTCCTGGAAAGCCAGTCCGCCAACCAGTGGACCCTTCAGGCGGATGACGTGGTTTACGTCCCGGAACGGATTATCTGATTTAGTCTCCTTACATCGCTCTCCCTCATGGATTCTCATCCCAAGCAAGCACCCGGCGCAGCCCCGGCCGAGTATGGTGCCTCCGGCTACGGTTATGGCTATGGCTATCCAGCCGCCGGCTACGGCGAAAGCTCTGCGCAGCGCAGCCTGAACGACTACCTCCTGATTCTACGCGAACGCGTGTGGTATGTGGTGGTTGTCTTCCTCGTGGTGTTCTCCTCCGCCTTGGTCTACACCTTTAGCCAGACCAAGATCTACGAATCGTCGGCCAGTGTTCAGATTCTTCGTCAAGATCCGGTCGCGATCGATGGAAAGCCTGTTTTGGACAATACCGTCCGCACCACGGAAGACCTGAACACGATCGTCAAGGTCATGGAGAGCGCGACGATCATCGAACGCGTCAACCAGCGCATCACCGGCGAAGATCTTCGACAATTCATGGCCCCCTACGAGAAGGGCCGCTGGGGCGATCCGCTCACCCCTCGCGAAGTGCTTGGCCAGAACCGCCGCATCACGCCGCTCCGTCTGTCCTTGGTCGTCGCCGTGACCTATCGTCACCCCGACCCCATGATCGCGGCTCGTATCGCCAACATTTTTGTGGACGAGTTGATGCAATGGAACTCCCGGGTTCGCATCGACGACACCTCCGGCGTCGCTCAAGATCTCGGCGTCCGCGTTGAGCAACAACGCAAACGCGTCGAAGAGCAGGCGATCGAACTCGCCGTCTATCGCGAGAAAAACGACATGGTCTCCTTGGATCAGCGTCGCGATATCGTTACGGAAAAGCTCAAGCAACTCAGTCTTTACGTATCCCAAGTCGAAGCCAAACGCAACGAGGCGGAGATTCGATGGAAGCAGGTTCAAGCGCGCAAAGAGTCCAAAGAGGACCTCGCCAAGCTCCCCTTTATTGCTCAACTTCCACTGGTTACACAGCTTACGCAACAAGTAGCCGTGCAAAAAATCGCCGTCGCTCAAATCCGCGAGCGTTACCGCGACAAACACCCGAGCATGATCGAGGCCGCCAATTCGCTGGCTCAAGCCGAACGTGAACTCAGCGATGCCTTGGCCGCCGCAGCCGCATCGGTCGAAGCTGATTACGAGAACTCCAAGAACAATGAAATCGAGGCTCGGGCCAATTTGAAGCAAGCCGAAGAAGCCACGCTAGCCCTTGATCGTCTGGCGGTTCAGTATCAGGCGAAGGATCGCGACATGAAGATCAACGAGCTCATTCTTGACTCGCTCGTGGCCCGCATGCGCGAGACCAACATGATCGCGACGATGGATCTGAACAACGTGCGCAAGCTCGATACCGCAGTTCCTTCCGCCCCCAATCGCTACGCCGAGCCCAACATCCCTCTTAACATCGGCATCGGTGTTGTCGGCGGTCTTTCCCTCGGTTTGGCTTTCGCCTTCTTCGTCGCGTTCATCGACGACCGGGTAAAGAGCTCTTTCGACATCGAATCCGTCGTCGGACTCCCGCTGCTTGGCATTATCCCGCAGATCAAAAAGATGGAGCAACCCGACAAGGCGCAGATCGTCGTGAACAACGCTGATCGCCAAGTCGCGGAAGCGTTTCTGACCCTTCACTCAAGCTTGCGACTGCGCGACGACGCCAAGGACGCGAAGGTCATCCTCACGACCTCGACCATCCCTGGCGAAGGCAAATCCTTCACGACCACGAACCTCGCCCTTGTTTACGCCGCCCACGGTGATCGTGTCTGCGTGATCGACTGCGACCTACGCAAGCCCAACATCCACAAATCGTTCCGTCGTGAAAACCTAAAGGGCGTCATCGACGTTTGCTCCGGGGCCGCCAAACTCGACGACGTCATTCTCCGCGATGTGCATCCGAATCTGGATGTTATTCCCACAGGCGGACGCGCGAAGAACCCGACGCAGATCCTGAACAACAAATCGTTCGAGATCATGATCTCGGATCTTCGCAAGCGCTACGACCGCGTGTTCATCGACACGCCGCCGCTCGCCGCCGTGTCCGACGCCTTGGTCGTGCTCCCCCTCGTCGACGGTTCGATCTTCACGATCTTCTTCAACAAGGTCCGCCGCAAAGCCGCCCAAGCCGCCGCCCGCCGCCTGCTCGACTCGAACGTCACCTGCTACGGTGCCGTGCTCAACGGCCTCAACCTCGCCGTTTCCGGCTACTACTACGCCCAGTATTACGACAAGTCCTACAAGGACTACTACGTGGTGGCTTCGGGCGATGATAACGATGCCGGAGCGGGCACCGACGACAAGACCCCCGCCAAGGTTTCCGCTTAAGTCGGCTCCCTCCGTCTCAGACGGCCTCCTTAAAAAGGAGGCCGTTTCCCTTCCCATACTCCCCCCGAATCGCCGTTGACATCGTTCCCTTCGATACGATTCACTCTTCCTCTTTTTCAACAATGAGCGTCACCGAGACCACCACCCAGTCCCTCACCCCCGAGGCTTATCCCTTCACCCAGCCCGAGCTGATGGCCCGGTATGTCACCGACACGGGCAAGATCCTGCCCCGGAAGTATACCCACCTCTCCGCCAAGCAGCAGCGCCGCGTCACCAAGACGATCAAGCGCAGCCGCGCCATGCTCCTCGCCCAATAAGGCAGCTTTCATTTTCAAGACCGGGGCCGTATCACGAGCCCCGGTTTTTTTATGCCCGCTCGCCGTTCAGCCCCGCATATTTTCCGACCGACCGAGACGAACCTCGCCCGACTGGCGGGAGCTCTGCGTCGCGGGGCTATCGTGGGCGTGCCCTCGGAAACCGTCTATGGACTGGCCGCGGACGCTCTTTCCCAAGAAGCCTGCTCCGGCATTTTCGCGGCAAAAGGCCGTCCGACGACGGATCCGCTTATCGTTCACCTCGCCTCGATCAAAGAACTACCGCGCGTGGCGCATGCGAACGCCGTGGCGCTAAAACTCGCGAAATCGCTTTGGCCGGGTCCGCTCACGCTCGTTTTGCCCAAAACCGACGCCGTTCCCGACATCGTGACCGCAGGCAAGCGGACGGTCGCCGTGCGCATCCCGGCGCATCCGCTTTTTCGGAAGTTGATTCGGCTCGTGGGCCGTCCGCTGGCCGCGCCCAGCGCGAATCCCTTCGGCTATGTCAGCCCAACCACCGCGCAGCACGTGCGCGACGGCCTTTCCGGCACCCGGCTTCGTCATGTGCTGGACGGCGGAGAATGCCAGGTGGGCGTCGAGTCCACGATCATCGATCTGGTCGACCCCGACCAACCCCGGCTCCTCCGCCCCGGCGGCCTCGCCGTGGGGGAAATCGAAAAAGCGGCAGGGTGCAAAATCCTGCTCCCGCGTCCGGCGCGTCTGGAGCCAGGTGTCGCCGCGCCGGCGCCCGGTATGCTCGCTCGCCACTACAGTCCGCGCACGCCGATCACCTTGCACGAGCGCATCGGAGAAGACGGCCTGGCGAAATTATCCGCGGGCGAGGCGGTGCTGCTCTTGCGTCGTCCCGCGCGCCACCGCGAGGACTCTCGAATCTTTTGGCTGAGCGAAGACGGAAACCTGGACGAAATCGCGCGCAACCTCTTCTCGCTCCTGCGCCGGCTTGATGGAGGATCGTGGAAGCGTATCCACGCGGAAACCCCCGCGGGGGCCGAAGGCTTGGCGCCCGCGATCCGCGACCGGCTCACCCGCGCCGCCGCCAAACGCTAGACGCGCCGACCGCGCCTGCGCCTGCGCTCAGGCCGTCTCAACGACGGCCGCCGCGCGTGCCGCGCATCAGGCGACCGGCCGGCTTGGGCGCCGCCGCCTCCGCCTGGGCCAGAGCGGTTTCGTCGAAAAGCGCGGAGTAGATGTAAGGGAAATCATCGAGCTTCTTGCGCTCGATGCTCGCGCCGATGAATCGCTCGATCGAGCGGGCGTCGCGCACGTCCTCCTCGGTGACCAAGGTATAGGCGTCGCCCGTCGACTGCGCGCGCCCCGTGCGTCCGATGCGATGCACGTAATCCTCCGGATTTTCCGGGACGTCGTAGTTCACGACGTGGGACACGCCCGCGATGTCCAGGCCTCGCGCCGCGATATCCGTCGCCACCAGAACCTCGAAGGTGCCGTCCTTGAAGCCCTGCAAGGCCTCCACGCGCTCGCGTTGGCTGCGATCGGAATGGATCACGCCCACCGTGTGCGACTCGCGTTGCAGCCGGTGCGCGATCCGGTCCGCGCCCATCTTGGTGCGGGTGAAAATGATGACGCTCTTGAAATCGGTGCGCTTCAGCAGCTCGATCAGGAGGTCGAATTTCTGCGAGCCCACGACCGGATAAAACGCATGGGCGACCGTCTCCGCCGCCGAGCGCGTGCGACCGATCTTGATCTCCTGCGGTTCGCGCAGGGCCCAGCTCGCGAGCTGCGCCAGCTCGGGCGGCATCGTCGCGCTGAAAAACAAGGTCTGCCGCGCCTTCGGGCACTTCGCGATGATGCGCTGCACGTCGGGCAAAAAGCCCATGTCCAGCATGCGGTCCACCTCGTCGAGCACGAGGATCTCCACGCCGTCCAGGCTCGCGGTTCCCTGCTCGAGGTGGTCGAGCAGACGGCCGGGCGTCGCCGCGATCACGTCGACGCCGCGGGCGAGGTCCTCGCGCTGCTTTCCGTATCCGACTCCCCCATACACCACCGTCACGGTGATATCCGTGTATTTGGCGTATTTCTGGATCGCCTCCTCGACCTGCAGCGCGAGTTCGCGCGTGGGCTCGAGCACGAGGCAGCGCGTCTTTTTCGCGTGCGCTCCGAGGCGATGGATGATCGGCAGCGCGAAAGCCGCCGTCTTGCCCGTGCCGGTCTGGGCCGAACCGATCACGTCCTTGCCCGACAGGACCACCGGCACCGCCTGCGCCTGGATCGGCGTCGGATCGTTGTAATTCATCTCCGCCACCGCGAAGGCGATGGCGTCGTTCAGGCCGAGCTTGGTGAAATTCGTGTCCTGCGGCGGTATCGCCACCGGGGTCACGGGCTTGATCGGCTCCTTGCGCGGATGCTCGTAGCTGTGATCGGTGCGCGGCTTCTCGTGCTTCTCCGGGCGCTCGTGCCGTCCGCCGCCGCCCCGACGCTCCTCACGGCGTTCGCCGCCTCGCGGATCGCGCCCGCGTCCACCGCCCTGCCGTCCCTCGCCGCCGCCGCGCCCTTCGCGCCGTCCGCCCTCGCGCGCGCCAGGCTCGCGGCCTCGGGCGTGCGCGGGTTGATCGCCCGCCGCGCGCGCCGGACGCGGTCCCTGCCCTTGCCCTTTGGGCGCCTGGCCTCGTGCCTTCGGGGCGGACTCGGTTTCTTTTTTCTTAGCGGACGAAGGCGCGATCACGGCGCGCAGCTTCGAGATGATTTTCTTCAGCATGACTTTGCCGGGACGGTTTCGTGTTTCGCCCCGCGATGCAACCCCGGAGCCCGCGGCCGCCCGCGGTCATCGCCGCCGCCCGCGCGGAATCGCCATCGCCAGCACCGCGCCGGCCACGAAACCGCCCGCATGCGCCCACCACGCCACGCCACCCTCGCCGGCCGCGCCCGAGAGAAGAGCGCCGACCCCCGCGTAGGCCTGCACGAAGAACCATAGCGGCAGGAAAACCACCGCCGGGATCGGCAGCACGGGCACGATCCACGGCACCAGCGAGATCACCCACGCCCGGGGGAAGAAGATGAAATACGCCCCCAACACGCCGGAAATCGCGCCGCTCGCGCCCACCATCGGCACGTTCGAACCCGGCCCCGACAGCACCTGGGCCACCGCCGCCGCCGCGCCGGTCGCGAGATAAAACAACCCGAAGCCGACATGGCCCAACCGATCCTCCACGTTGTTGCCAAAGACCCACAGAAACCAGCAGTTGCCCAGCACATGCGCCACCCCGCCGTGCAGGAACATCGAGGTCGCCACGGTTTGCCACTGCACGGGATCCGCCCAGCCCGAGATCAAGCGCGTCGGCACCAGCGCATGCGTCGTCATCCACGCCTCGAAACGACCGGGGGCGCCGAGCATCAAGGCGATCTCGTAGCCAAACACGCCCAGGCAGGCGACGATCAGCAGCGCGGTCATGACCGGCGAGCGGCGGTGCGATTGCGTATCCCACAGAGGCAACATGAGGCCGCACCCATCGCGGTTTCATCCCGGCGGGCAATCCCCAAAAACGTCCGCGGCGCGGTTCCGCCGCGCGCCCACGCGCTTGCGCCGGCTCCCGGCGCGCGTCCATGTTGCGCGACCGTTTTCCTCGATGTCCACGCCGCCGGCCCACGCGCATCCGCCGCTCCCCAAGCTCCACCCCGCGCAACGGCGCACCCTCCGGCCCCGCCTCCGCCTCTCCATCCGCGACGCGTCCGTCACCGACCTGTCCCACCCCGACGACGCCTCCGGTCGCAGCGCGCACCAGTTTTGGAAACTGGAACCGAACCCGCTCGTCCTGGGCGCCTCCGAATGGGCGCCGATCGAGGCCGGCCTCCGCCAGCGCGCGCGGCTCGTCAACGCGCTCCTCGTCGACCTCTACCATGGGCAACAGGCGCTTCGCGCCGGCATCCTCCCGCCCGAGGTGGCCCTCGCCGATCCGTTCTATCGCCGCCCCTGCCTGGGACTGGAGCCGCAACGCGCGAACCCGGCCACGCTGCTGCGCTTCGACCTGGTCCGCACCGCCGCCGGATGGCGTTGCGTGCAAACCCGCGCCAACACCCCCATCGGCCTCAGCTACGCGGTGCAAAACCGCCGTCTGATGACCCAGGAAGCCGCGGAGTTCTACCGCGCGCTCCCCGACTACCAAAGCGTCATCAACTTCCCCCTTCAGCTGCTGGGCGCGCTCCGAAACCTCGCCCCCGCGGATCGCCCCTCCCCTTCCATCGTCGTCCTCACCGCCGGCCCCGGCGACGCGTTCTACTCCGAGCACAGCTTCCTCGCCCGGAAGATGGGGCTCCCGCTCGCGCGCGGCGACGACCTGCTCGTCCTCGACAACACCGTCTACTTCAAGACCGTCTCCGGCCTCGAGCGGGTGGACGTCATCTACCGCCGACTCAACGACGCCCACATCGACCCGGTGGTGTTCTCCACCGACCGCGAAACGGCGGGCATCCCCGGCCTGCTTCAATCCATCCGCGCCGGCCGCGTCGCCGTGGCCAACTCCATCGGCACCGGGCTCGCCGAAAGCCTCGTCGTCGAGGCCTACCTTCCCCGGCTCGCGCGTTTTTATTTCGGAGAAAAACTGCTGCTTCCCGCACCCGAGAACCACGCCTGCGGCGACGCCGATCGGATGGAGCAGATCCTCGATCAACCCGACCGCTTCGTCATCCGCCCCGCCCACGAGTCGCCGGACAACTACACCGTCGCCCGGCCCGCCTACCACCGGCCGCTCCTCACCCGGCGGGGATTGGACACGGTCGTTCGCCAAAACCCGCACGGCTTTGTCGCGCGGATCGAGCCGGAGGCGCTCACCCTCGAAGGCCGACGCCCCGGCCGCGACTCGGCCCCCTTTTGCCTCAGCGCCTTCGTCCTCTCCGACGGCCGGCGTCAGGACGTTTTCCCCGGCGGTCTGGTGCGAATCGGCTCGGCCACCCCTCCGGTCGGCTCGGTCGGGGAAAGCACGGACGCGCTCGTGCTTCGCGGCCTCCACCCATCCGGCGGCGTGGCCGACCTTGAAAACCTCGAAGCCACGGACGCCCCCGCGCCGCACCGGCTCGGCTCACGCGCCGCCGAAAACCTCTTCTGGCTCGGCCGCTACCTCGAGCGGGCCGAGTCCACCGCGCGGATGCTCGCCATCCTCGACGACGTCGCGCTCGAGGAAATCCCCGCGCGCGACCGCAAACACTGGCTGCCCGTCTGGCGGGGCATCCTCGAAGCCACCGGCCACTCCGGCAACCAACGCCTGAACGCCCGCGCCCGCCCCCACCAGACCATGGGAACCGATTTCGTGTGGAGGCTCACCCTCGACACGAGCTTCCCCGGATCGGTCGTGTCGGTCGTCGACTCGGTCCTCTACAACGCGAGCCAGCTGCGCGACACGATCTCGCCCGAGGCCTGGCGGCTCCTCGCCCGCCTGCGCGACCGGCTCGACACGCTCAGGCACAAACCCGCCCCCGCCCCCGGCGTCCCGCCGGAGAAGCATCGCCAGACCCTCGCCGCGGAGGCCGGGCAGATCGTGCTCGAACAGATCCCCGCCTTCCAAGCCACCGCCGACCAATCGATGCTCCACGACGCGTCCTGGCATTTTCTCCGCCTCGGCGGCGGCCTGGAACGGGCGATCATGACCTGCAGCGCCCTGCGTCACGTGATCGGGGCCCACGCCCGCCCGGGCGAGCGCCGCGCGGCCGCCTCGCGCAACAACTCCGAACTCGCCGCCCTGCTGCGCATGCTCGGCTCCCAAGACGCCTACCGCCGCCTTTATCAATCCCGCAGCCACCCGCGCTACGTGGCCGAGTTCTTCCTCCGGCAACCCGAGGCGCCCCACGGCCTGTTCCACCTCGCCCAGGGCCTGAAGGCCCACCTCTCCGCCATCGCGCGCGACAGCGGAGACGCCGCCGGTCCCGGCCACCCCGCCGAACAGGTGGCGGAGGATCTCCTGGGATTCCTCGAAAAACTCCGCCCGGCGGATCATTTCGCGCCCGACCCCGGCGCGCTCCCCCCGCTCGATGAGCGTCTCGCCGAACTGCTCGACCGGCTCTACGGCGTCCACCCCGTCTTGAACGACCACTACTTCAGCCATCAGGCGCGAATCGCCCCGCGTTGAACCCCTTCTCTCCGCGAACCTAAGTCGCGAAATTCAAATGACTCGGCCAACCCCGCGCGTTCGCCCGCGCCCCGCCCGGCTTGAAACCATATTGACACCGCGGTTTGCGGCGGGCACTTCCGTCAACTCTTAAACACGTAACACACCATGCAACCCACCTTCCGCCCGCACAAAAAGAAACGCGCCCGCAAGATCGGCTTCCGCGCCCGCAACGCCACCAAGAGCGGCCGCAAGGTCCTCGCCGCCCGCCGCGCGAAGGGCCGCAAGCGCCTCACCGTCGTCTAAGCCCCGGGCCGGGCCAGTCCCGGCTCCCCGGCCTCGACGCCATGCGCTTTCGCGCCGACCAACACCTGCGTCGGGCGTCCGATTTCAACCACGTCCGCACCCAAGGGCGCCGCTTCGATTGCGGCGCCTTTGTGCTTTATTACGCTCCGCGCGCCCCCGGCCCCGCCCCGCGCCCGGGCGTAGACGCGCCGGACGCGAACAAAGACGCCCCCCCGCCTCCCGCCGCCGCGACCGCGGAAACCGCGTCGACCGCCCCCGTGGGCTCCGCCCGGGCCGGCTTCGTCGCGTCGCGATCCGCGGTCGGCAACGCCGTGGCCCGCGCCCGCGCCAAGCGTCGGCTGCGCGAAGGCTTCCGGGCCCACCAGCTCGCCTTTCCTCCCGGCCTCGACCTCGTGTTCGTGGCGCGCCGGGCGCTCAATGGGCTTGAACCGGCCGCCCTCGACCAAAGATTCCTCGATCTTTGCCAAAAACTTCCCGTTCGCCGTGCCGCTTGAGACCCACCGCCGCCATGCCTCGCCCCCGGCCCCTTCGCCCGGGCCGCTCGCCCGCGCGCTGATCGCCGGCGTTCGCGGCTACCAAGTGCTCCTTTCCCCGGCCTTGCATTCGCTCGGCGGCCCGGGCTGCGGCTGCCGGTTCACCCCCTCCTGCTCGCACTACGCCATCGAGGCGCTCGCCCTCCACGGCCCCTTCCGGGGTGCCGCGCTCGCCTCGCGCCGCCTGCTCCGCTGCCACCCTTGGGGCGCGAGCGGCCCCGATCCCGTTCCTCCGCGCCAAGCCGCCATCGGCTGATGGCCCGGACGCCTACCCTCCTCCTTTACTCAATGGATAAGAAGAACCTCACCCTCGGCATCGTCTTCATCGTCGCCGCCTTCGCCACGCTCATCGTCGGCGCGCGCCTGCAGCCGCCTCCGGCGTCGGCGCCCGCCGCCGCCACGTCGCCCGCGGTCGCCGGCGATCCGGCCGCACCGCAGCCGCCGACACTCGCGTCCGCGCCTTCGGCCGCGCCCAACACGGCTTTCGCCGCGCTCAGCGAAACGCGCTCCGACGCCGAGACCACCGAGCTCGCCAACGATTTCGTCCGCGTCCGCTTCACGGACTTCGGCGGCGCCATCCAAGACGTGGCCTTCAAGAAATACCCGGCGCTCCAAGGCTCCCCCGAGCCCTTTGTTTTTAACCAACGCCACGCCGCCCCGCTCCTCGCCCTCGGCGACATCAAGGGCCTCGGCCAGGAAACCCGCTTCCAGCGCGTCTCCTCCACCAACCGCGAGGTCGTCTATCGCGCCGTCTTTGAAAATCGCCTCGAGGTCACCCGCCGCTACGTCCTCGCCGATCCCGCCGATCCGAAAGCCGAGCCTTACCGCATCCGCCACGAAACGACCGTTCGCAATCTCTCCGACGCCACGGCGCCGCTCCCCCGCCTCGCCCTCGAACTCGGCACCAGCACCCTCGTCAGCGCGTCCGACACAGGCCTCTATCTGAACGCCGCCGTCTACAACGGCGACAAGGCCGAGGTCACCGACCGCGCCGCCTTCCAGCCGGGCTTCCTCTCCAAGTTCGGCGCCGGCGATTCCACCCCCAAGGCCGTCCTCGAACACTCAGGCCCCGTCGTCTGGGCCGCGGTGAAAAACCAGTTCTTCGCCAGCATCTACACCCCCGACCAGCCCGGCCAATCCGTCGCCATCCGCCGCGTCGAGCTTCCGCCCCCCTCCGGCGGCACCCGCACCGACACCGGCATCACCGCCGCCGCGCGCTTCGACCTGCCCGCCCTCGCCCCCGGCGCCAGCATCGTCCACGGCGGCCTGCTCTACGTCGGCCCGAAGGAATACTCGCGCCTGGCTCGCAGCGACGAGTTCAAGCACTCCGAGGACAAGGTGATGCAGTTCGACCGCTACTTCTTCAACCGCATCTTCCTCTCCGGCGTCTTCGCCCCCCTCCTCAACAAGTTCATGGTCTGGACCCACTCGCTCATCGGCAACTGGGGTCTCGCCATCGTCCTCATGACCATCGGGCTGAAGCTCATCACGCTTCCCCTCACGCTCACCGCCTCCAAGTCCGCGAAGCGCATGGCCAAGCTCTCCGAGCCGATGAAGGCCATCCGCGAAAAGTATAAGGACAACCCCCGCAAACAGCAGGAGGCGACCATGGCCCTGTTCAAGGAACACAAGGTCAACCCCGCCGGCGGCTGCCTCCCCATCCTGCTCACCATCCCGCTCTTCGTCGGCTTCTTCGCCATGCTTCAGGGCACGGCCGAGCTTCGTTTCCAAGATTTCCTTTGGGTGCACGATCTCTCCGCCCCCGACACCGTCTGGCACGTCCCCGGCCTCGGCTTCCCGCTCAACATCATGCCGCTCCTCATGGGCGCCACGATGATCTTCCAGATGCGCCTCACCCCGCAGCCCGCCACCGCCGAGGGCCCGCAGGTCATGATGATGAAGATCATGCCCTGGATCTTCACCCTCATCTGCTACAACTTCGCCGCCGCCCTCGCCCTCTACTCCACGATCAACGGTCTCTTCACCATCGTGCAGCAGCTCCTCGTGAACAAATACTCCAAGGACGAGCCCGTCGGCGTCTCCCCCGCCACCCGCGGCGGCAAGGCGCTGAAGAACGTCACGCCGAAGAAGTAAGCGCGACCAAGCGATCAAACCATCGGGGCGCCGCATTTGCGGCGCCCCTTTTTTGCGTCCCAACCCCACCCCTCGCCCCGCACGACACCTTCCCCCGTCCCTTTTCCTTTATCCGTGCCCATCCACGAAATCCGTGGTCAATAAGCAGCCATGCCGCCCGCCGCCGCGAATCTCGACCGCCTGCTCCTCCGCCTTTCCTGGGACGACCTTGACCGCGCCTACCTGCGACGCCTCGTCGAGCTCGCCCGCGACGAGGACCTCGAGGGCGCCGGCCTGTTGAAGAAACCCGCCCGTGGCGGCGATCGCTCCACCGCCGCCCTCGCCACCACGCCCCGCCTCGGGCGCGCGGACCTCGTCGCCCGCACCTCCCTCGTCGCCTGCGGCCTGCCCCTGCTTCCCCTGATCCTCTCCGCCTACGGCACCCGCGCCACCGTCCAGCCGCGCCTGCGCGACGGCCGCCGCGCCGAGGCCGGCGACGTCCTCGCCACCCTCGAGGGCGATCCACGCGTGCTGCTCGCCGCCGAACGCGTCCTGCTCAACTTCCTCCAGCGCCTCTCCGGCGTCGCCACCGCCGCCGCCGCCCACGTCGCCGCCCTCGGCCCCGGACGCACCCGGCTCCTCGACACGCGCAAGACCACCCCCGGCTACCGCATGCTCGAAAAATACGCCGTCGCGTGCGGCGGGGCATGGAACCATCGCCTCGGCCTTTTCGACCGCGTGATGCTGAAGGACAACCACCTCGCCCTTCTCGGTTCGTCCGACGATCTCGCCGCCGCCGTCGCGCGAGCGAAAAAAAACGCGCCCGACCTCCCCGTCGAGGTCGAGGTCGACCGCCTCGACCAGATCCCGCCCGTGCTCGCCGCCGGCGCCGACGTCATCCTCCTCGACAATTTCCCGCCCGCGAAAATCAAGAAGGCCCTCGCGCTCATCCGCGGCCGGGCCTTCACCGAGGCCAGCGGCGGCATCACCCTCAAGAGCCTGCCGCGCTACGCCGGCCTCGGCCTCGACTTCGTCTCCACCGGCGCCCTCGTCCACAAGGCCGTCTGGGCCGACATCGGCCTCGACTGGCGAGGCTGAGCCGGGCCCCGAGGCGAAGCCCCGCCTCTCGCGCCCCCTAGCCAAACGCGCCGGAACGCGCTGCCCGGTGGACATTTGCCGCGTCCTGGCTTTTATCCCCGCCGTGCCCGCCCCCGCCAATCGCTCAGAAACCGTCATCCTCCAAGCGCTCCTCGACGCCGGCGACGACGGCTACGTCTCGGGATCGGCCCTCGCCAAGACCCTGGGAGTCAGCCGCGTCGCGGTGTGGCAGCACCTGGAAAAGCTTCGCGACCAGGGCCTCGACATCATCAGCCGCCGGGCCCGCGGCTACCGGCTGGGCACGCGGCCGGACTCTCTCCATCCCGCGCTGATCGACGCCCATCGACGCCCCGCCGCGAACGCCCCTCGTATTCATTTTATAGATACAACGGGAAGCACCAACGACGAGGCCGCCCGCCTTCTCGCCGGCGGCGGGCCCGCCCCCTTCGTCGTGCTCGCGCGCCGCCAGGAAAAAGGCCGCGGCCGCCTCGGGCGGGCCTGGCACAGCGCGGTCGACGGCAACCTTTACGCCAGCTTCGCCTTCCGTCCGCGGGTCGCCCCCGCGCGCATGCAGACCTTCACCCTCTGGATGGGCGTCAACGTCTGCGCGCTCGTCGCCTCCTTTTGCCGCGTCACCCCCGGGCTCAAATGGCCCAACGATCTCCTCTTCGACGGACGCAAGGCCGGGGGCATGCTCACCGAGGCGCGCATGGACGCCGACCTCATCCACGACCTCGTCTTCGGCCTGGGCCTCAATCTCCGCCCGCCCGTCGGCGGCTGGCCCGCGGAAATCGCGCACCGCGCCACCGCGCTCTCCGAGCACACCAACGCGCCGCTCGATCCCAACAAGTTCGCCGCCGCCCTCATCGGCCGCGTGCTCGACGCCTACGAGCGCTTCATCGACGGCAGCTACCAGAGCGGTTTCGCCGATCTCTGGCACCGTTTCGACGTGCTGAAAAACCGCCAGGTCACCCTTCTCCAAGGCGAACGCGAACTGCGCGGACAGGCGATGGGCATAGATGACGAGGGCAGCCTCCTTCTCCGTCTCGAGGACGGTCGCACCGATCGCTACCGCGCCGGCGAGGTCACCTTTTCGCGGCCGACCTGACGCCACCTCGCGCCGCCTGCCCGCGGCGCTAGAGCATTTCAAATGAAGTTATAGTCGCAAGCGGCGAACCGGCCGAGGGCGTCTTGGGGGGTGACGGCGTCGAGAGCGGAGGCGATGGCGACGAGCAGGTCGGGTGGTTGCGCTTGGGCCTTGCGAAGCAGGGCCTTCGCCTTGCTCCACATCATCTCGATAGGATTGAGGTCTGGGGAGTAGGCGGGCACGAAACGGACCTTGGCGCCGGCCTGCTCGATGAGGGCGAGGGTGCGCTCGTTTTTGTGGGCGCCGAGATTGTCCATCACGACGATGTCGCCGGGGCGCGGCAAGGGCGCGAGCACCTCACGAACGTAGGCGTAAAACACCTCGGTGTTGGTCGCTCCTTCGATGGTCATGCAGGCGGTTGCGCCATCCAGCCGAACCGAAGAGATCATCGTGGTGGTGCGCCAATGACCGTGCGGCGCATGACAGACGAGTCGTTCACCCTTGGGCGAACGACCACGCAAACGCGTCATGTTAGTCTTGGCCGCCGACTCGTCGATGAAGACGCGCCGGGCCGAGTCGAGCGAGCCTTGCCCTCGTTTCCAGCCGCGCCGCGCACATGCGAAGTCGGGTCGGTTCTGTTCGGCCGCATGGAGCGTCTTTTTTTATATCTCAGCCCCAGTCCGGTAAGCACCCAGTGGATCGCGCCAATCGCGCAGCCCAGGCCCAGCCTCTGCTTGATCTCCTCCAAGGTCACATCCGGCTCCCTATCCACCAGCTGCCGCATGCTCTCGCCATGCTCTGGCCCCAGCCGCGCCTTCCGCCCGCAAAACCGATATCCCGGCCTCAAATCCGCTGTCCGGTTATTCTGCGCCAACAGCTTCTTCACCATCCCCACCGACACCTTGAACCGCTTCGCCACCTCTTCCCGCTTCCCCGCCTTCCCAACGTAGGCCGCCACTATCCTCTCCCTCAAATCCAGCGATGTCGGCTTTTTCATCCTCCCTTCTTTTCCTTCACCTCATCGGCTACAGCTCCACTTGAAATACTATAAGCGGAAATTCCGGAGGTTACTTTGGGTGCCTTCAGCAAAAAGCCCCGTGACCGTTTGGGTCGCGGGGCTTTTGCATTGGTTGATTTTGTCGCGGTGCGCTCAGACCGCGCCGACGTGGACCTTCGCCGCGTCGAACTTGAAAACGCCCTTCGGGAAGTCGGGGGTCGGCGGATGCGGCACGACCTTCCAGAACTTGCCGAGCGAGGCGTCCCAGTTCTCCACGAGCTTTTGCGCGTGGGGACTGCCGGTCAGGCGGAAGTGCAGCGCGATCAGGTTGCGGAGGCTGTCGCTCTCCTCGCCCGCGGCGATGCGCTCGAGGCCGATCATGGCCGGGTTGATCTTCTTCTCGAAGGTTCCCTTCTCGTCGTAGACGAAGGCGATGCCGCCGGACATGCCGGCGCCGAAGTTGCCACCGGTTTCGCCAAGGATCACGACCAGGCCGCCGGTCATGTATTCGCAGCCGTGGTCGCCCGCGCCTTCCACCACCGCGGTGGCGCCGGAGTTGCGGACGGCGAAGCGCTCGCCGGCGCGGCCCGCGGCGAAGAGGTGGCCGCCGGTGGCGCCGTAGAGGCAGGTGTTGCCGATGATGGACTGGTCCTTCCAGACGAAGGTCTCGGACTGCTTCGGACGGATGATGATCTCGCCGCCGTTGATGCCCTTGCCGACGTAGTCGTTGGCCTCGCCGTTGAGCGTGAGGCGCACGCCGTTCACGAGGAAGGCGCCGAAGCTCTGGCCGGCCGAGCCGGTGAAGGTGAGGTCGATGGTGTTGGAGGGCAGGCCTTCGTCGCCGTTGTAGAGGGCGATCTGGCCGGAGAGCATCGTGCCGACGTCGCGGTTGACGTTGGTGAGCTTGTAGGAGCGGACGAGGCTCTTGGACATCTTGAGGAGGACGTCGCGCGCCTCCTGGACGATGAGCTCGTCGAGCGAACCTTCGTTGCCGAAGCGCTCGTTGCGCTCGCGGGTGTGGTAGCGGTCGAGCTCGCCGGTCGGGTCCGGGTTGTGGAGCAGGCCGCCGAGGTTGAGCAGCTTGGTCTTCGGGTTGGCGGGATCGTCGATCTGCTCGAGGAGATCCACGCGGCCGATGATCTCGTTGAGGTTCCGCGCGCCGAGCTTGGCGAGGTAGTGGCGGACGTCCTCGGCGACGGCGTTGAAGAAGTTGATGATGTTCTCGGGCTTGCCGCGGAACTTGGCGCGCAGGTCCTCGCGCTGGGTGGCGACGCCGACCGGGCACGTATTCAGATGGCAAACACGGAACATGGCGCAGCCGCCGGCGATGAGGGCGGCGGTGCCGAAGTTGTATTCCTCGGCGCCGAGCAGCGCGGCGATGACGATGTCGCGGCCGGTCTTCATGCCGCCGTCGGTGCGGAGGACGACGCGTCCGCGGAGCTGGTTCATCATCAGCACCTGGTGGGCCTCGGCGACGCCGATCTCCCACGCCGAGCCGGCGTTCTTGATCGAGGCGAGGGGCGAGGCGCCCGTGCCGCCGTCATGACCGGAGACGAGGACGACGTCGGCGTAGGCCTTGGCCACGCCGGCGGCGACGGTGCCGACGCCGGAGGACGAGACGAGCTTCACGCAGACCTTGGCGCGCGGGTTGACCTCCTTGAGGTCGAAGATGAGCTGCGCGAGGTCCTCGATGGAGTAGATGTCGTGGTGCGGCGGGGGCGAGATGAGCATCACGCCGGGCACCGAGTAGCGGAGCTTGGCGATGAGCGGCGTGACCTTGGCGCCGGGCAGCTGGCCGCCTTCGCCGGGCTTCGCGCCTTGGGCCATCTTGATCTCGATCTCCTTCGCGGAGGAAAGGTAGGCGGCGGTGACGCCGAAGCGGCCGGAGGCGACCTGCTTGATGGCGGAGTTGGCGTTGTCACCGTTGGGGCGGACGTTGAAACGATCCGGATCTTCGCCGCCTTCGCCGGAGTTGGATTTGCCGCCGATGCGGTTCATCGCGATGGCGAGGGCCTCGTGCATCTCGGGCGAGAGCGCGCCGAGGGACATGCCGGCGGTGGTGAAACGCTTGCGGATCTCCTCGATCGACTCGACCTCGTCGACCGCGACGGGCGTGCGTCCGTCGAAGCGGATCTTGAGCAGATCCTTGAGCGCGACGGGCTGGTGATCGTCGCCCTGGGTCTTCCACTCCTGGTAGCCGGCGAAATCGCCCGACTTGATGAACTTGTTCATCGAGGCGACGACCTTCGGGTTCCAGCCGTGGAACTCGCCTTCGCCGCGCTTGTTCACGCGGTAATAGCCCTCGGGCTGGAGGGCGAGCGGGGCGGCGGGCGCCTCGGCGGGGAAGGCGCGGGCGTGGCGCACGAGCGCTTCCTCGGCGATCTGGATGTAATCGATGCCGCCGATGGGCGAGGCGGTGCCGGTGAAGCACTCGGAGACGACCTTGGACGAGACGCCGAGGGCCTCGAAGATTTGCGCGCCACGGTAGGACGCGAGGGTGCTGATGCCCATCTTCGCCATGATCTTGTAGAGACCGGCGTCGATCGCGTCGCGGTAGTTGCTCAGCGCCTTGGAGGGCTCGACGGGCTTTCCGGTTTTCCCGGCCGCGGCGAGCTGGGCGATGGTGCAGAGCGCGAGCGTCGGGTAGACGGCGTTGGCGCCGAAGCCGAGGAGCGTGGCGATCTGGTGGACTTCGCGGGCCTCGCCGGTCTGGGCGACGAGGTCGGCGCGGAGACGGAGGCCGGCGCGCACGAGCTGCTGGTGCACGGCGCCGACGGCGAGGAGCATCGGGATCGCGACTTGTTGCGCGGTGACGCCGCAGTCGGAGATGACGAGGATCTTGGCGCCGTCGCGCACGGCCTTCTCGGCGGACTCGGCGAGGGCCTTGAGCGCGGGCTCGAGGGCCTTGGCGCCGACGGTGGCGGCGAAGTGCGCGTGGAGCGTGACAACGCGGCCCTTCAGGGCGGGCACGTTGGAGAGCGCGGCGAACTCGTGGTGGAGGAGGATCGGCGAATCGAGTTCGACGAGGCCGGTGCTGGCGGGGAACTCCTCGAAGAGGCCGAGGCGGCCGCCGAGCAGCATGTGCAGCGACATGACCGCCTTTTCGCGGACGGAGTCGATGGGCGGGTTGGTGACCTGCGCGAAGAGCTGCTTGAAGTAGGTGTAGAGCAGACGCGGGCGGCGCGAGAGGACGGCGAGCGGCGTGTCGTCGCCCATCGAGCCGGTGGGCTCGGCGCCCTCGGCGAGGGGGGCGAGGACCATCTCCATCTCGTCGGACTCGTAGCCGAAGGCGAGTTGGCCGGGGAGGAGCGTCTCGGGCGCGTCGACGTCGGGCGCGGGCACGGCGCCGGCGCTGGTGTTGAGATTGAGCAGATGCTCGTCGCACCACTGGCGGTAGTGCGGATCGGCGGTGATGGCGGCCTTCACCTCGCCGTCGTGGAGGAACTTCTTGTTGGTGAAGTCGACCGCGATCATGCGGCCCGGGCCGAGGCGGCCGGACTCGATGACCTTGCCGGGGAAGTCGTGCACGAGGCCGGCTTCGGAGGCCAGGATGACGTAGCCGTCGTCGAAGATCTTGTAGCGGGCGGGGCGCAGGCCGTTGCGGTCGAGCGAGGCGCCGACGATCTTGCCGTCGGTGAACACGATGGCGGCGGGGCCGTCCCACGGCTCGAGGATGGCGGAGTGGTAGCGGTAGAAGGCGCGGGTCTCGGGCGCGAGGGCCTTGTCCTTCTCCCAAGCCGGCGGCATCATCATCATGCAGGCGTGCAGGGGATTGCGGCCGCCGAGGGTGAGGAGCTGGAGGGCGTTGTCGAAGGACGCGGAGTCGGAGCCGGAGGGCTGGACGAGGGGCTTGAGGTCGTCGAAGCGGTCGCCCCAGACGCCGTGCGCGTCGGAGTTTTCGCGGGCACGCATCAGGTTGCGGTTGCCGCGGATGGTGTTGATCTCGCCGTTGTGCGCCATCATCCGGAACGGATGGGCGAGGTGCCAGGTGGGGAAGGTGTTGGTCGAGTAGCGCTGGTGGAAGAGCGCGAAGGCGGTGGTGAAGAGCGGGCTCTTCAGATCGAGGTAGAACTTCTTGATCTGCGCGGGGGTGAGCAGGCCCTTGTAGACGATGGTGCGGCTGCTGAAGGAGCAGATGTAAAAGCCCTGGACCTTGGCGCCGAGGACGAGACGCTCGGCGGAGCGCTGGGCGAGGTAGAGCTTGCGCTCGAAGTCGTCGTCGGAGGTCTCGTCCTTGCGGGCGACGAGGGCTTGGACGATGACCGGGAGGGTATCGAGGGCCTTGCGGCCGAGGCAGGAGGAGTCGGTCGGGACCTCGCGCCAACCGAGGAAGGAAAGCCCCTCGGCCTTCACGGCGGTCTCGACGATCTTCTTGCAATGCGCCTGCGCGTAGTCGTCACCCTTGGGCAGGAAAATCATGCCGACGCCGAGGTCGGAGTCGCGGAAGAGGGGCTTGTTGACCGAGGCGAGGTAGTCCTTGAAGAACTCGACCGGGAGCTGGGTGAGCACGCCGGCGCCGTCGCCGGTGACCGCGTCGGCGTCGATCGCGCCGCGGTGGGCCAAGGCTTTCAACGCCGTCAGGGCACGGTTGAGCACGTCGTAGGAGCGCTCGCCGGTCAGCTTGGCGATGAAGCCAACGCCGCAGGCATCGTGTTCTTGATCAGCGGAATAGAGCGGAGACGGAATGATCTTGGCCATGGAAACGTGAAAGGAGTGGGTCGACGCGAGGAGCGCCGGGTTATGCAGGAACCAAGCCGCCTATCGCGGAGATAAGCGGGCAGAGTCGCGCGCATTAGTTGAACCCGTGTCGGCGCGGCGCGAGCGAAATTTTGGCACGGGCGCGGGAAATCTCCACCCATCGGCCCAAAAAGAAAAAGCCCCGGCCGCGGATGCGGACGGGGCGTAAGCGCCAAGATCTGGCGCAAGAGGAGAAAACGAAACCCGTTTGGGTCGAGACCGATCAGGGCAGCGAGGTCGCGCCCATCAGGTAGCGGTCGCACTCGCGGGCGGCGGCGCGGCCTTCGTTGATCGCCCAGACGACCAGGCTCTGGCCGCGGCGGCAGTCGCCGGCGGCAAAGATGCCCGGAACGCTCGTCGCGTGGACGTTGTGGTCGGCCTTGATGTTGGAACGCGGGTCGGTCTCGAGGCCGAGCGCCTGGATCGCGGCCTGCTCGGGCCCGAGGAAGCCCATGGCGAGCAGCACGAGCTGCGCGGGGCGGGTCTTTTCGGACCCGGGCTGCTCGACGGGGACGAAGGCGCCCTTGTCGTTCTTTTCCCACTTCACCTCGACGGTGACGACCGACTCGACGCGGCCCTGGGCGTCGGCGTTGAACTTTTTCACGGTCGTGAGGTAAACGCGCGGATCGGCGCCGAAGCGGGCGGCGGCTTCCTCTTGGCCGTAGTCGACCTTGAGGGTCTTGGGCCACTCGGGCCAAGGGTTGTTGGCCTGACGCTCGAGCGGGGGCTTCGCCATGATCTCGATCTGCGTGACGGTGCGGCAGCCTTGGCGGAGCGAGGAGCCGACGCAGTCGGTGCCGGTGTCGCCGCCGCCGATCACGATCACGTCCTTGTCCTTGGCGTTGATCGGGCTCGCGCAACCGTCGCCCTGGTCGAGCACGGCCTTGGTGTTGGCGGTGAGGAACTCCATCGCGAGGTGGATGCCGGCGGCCTCGCGGCCGGGAGCCTTGAGGTCGCGGCCCAACGTGGCGCCGGTGCACATGACGATCGCATCAAAATCCTTGCGGAGCTGGTCGACCGGATGGGTCACGCCGATGTGGGCGTTGCAGACGAACTTCACGCCTTCCTGCTCGAGGAGCTGCACGCGGCGGAGGACGACGGCCTTCTTGTCCAACTTCATGTTGGGGATGCCATACATGAGGAGGCCGCCCGGACGGTCGGCGCGCTCGAAGACGGTGACGGCGTGGCCGGCGGCGTTGAGCTGCGCGGCGGCGGCGAGGCCGGCGGGGCCGGAGCCGACGACGGCGACCTTCTTACCGGTGCGGTTCGCGGGGGCGTTGGGGACGACCCAACCCTCTTCCCAGCCCTTCTCGATGATCGAATACTCGATGTTCTTGATCGTGACGGGCGGGTTGTTGATGCCGAGCACGCAGGAGCCTTCGCAAGGGGCGGGGCAGACGCGGCCGGTGAACTCGGGGAAGTTGTTCGTCTTGTGGAGACGCTCGAGCGCCTCGTGCCAGAGGCCGCGGAAGACGAGGTCGTTGAACTCCGGGATCAGGTTATTGATCGGGCAGCCGGAGGCCATGCCGCCGATGAGCTTGCCGGTGTGGCAGAAGGGGACGCCGCAATCCATGCAGCGGGCGCCCTGGTTGCGGAGTTTCTTCTCCTCCATGTGGAGGTGAAATTCGTTCCAGTCGCGCGCGCGCTCGAGCGGCGGACGGTCGGCGGGAATTTCGCGGAGGTATTCGAGAAAGCCGGTGGGTTTGCCCATGGGAGGAAAGGTGGTCTAAGGGTTGGAACCGCTAAATTTCGCTAAAGGTCGCTAAAGTCGGAGGACGCGGATGCGCTGCTTTGCGGCGGTTTGGTTTAGCGAGATTTAGCGGCCTTTAGCGGTTTCTAAGGTTTGTGAATCGGGGTTTAGTTTCCGCCGACGCGGCTGGTGTCGCGGGCGTTTTCCTCGAAGGCGGCCATGATGGCGTCGTCACCGGAGAGGCCCTGGGCTTGCGCCTTCTCGATGCAGGCGAGCATGCGCTTGTAGTCCTTGGGCATGACCTTGACGAACTTGGGCACGAGGGCGTCCCAGTTGGCGAGGACCTGCTTGGCGCGTTCGCTGCCGGTGTAGTCGACCTGGCGCTGGATCAGCGCGCGGAGCTCGGCGGCCTCGGCGGGCGTCTCGATCTTCTCGAGCGCGACCATGGAGAGGTTCACGTTGCCCTTGAGCGCGTCGGCGTCGTCGAGGACGTAGGCCACGCCGCCGGACATGCCGGCCGCGAAGTTGCGCCCGGTGGGGCCGAGCACGACGACCTTGCCGCCGGTCATGTATTCGAGGCCGTGGTCGCCCACGCCCTCGACGACCGCGGTGACGCCGGAGTTGCGGACGCCGAAGCGTTCGCCGCCGCGGCCGCCGACGTAGAGTTCGCCGGAGGTCGCGCCGTAGAGGGCGACATTGCCGACGATGATGTTCTCGGAGGGCTTGAAGCCGGCGTCGGCGGGGGCGCGGACGATGATTTTGCCGCCGCTAAGACCCTTGCCGACGTAGTCGTTGGCGTCGCCGGTGAGGCGGAAGGTCATGCCCTTCGGCATGAAGGCGCCGAAGGACTGGCCGGCGGACCCGCTGAAGCGGATGTCGATCGTGTCCTCGGGCAGGCCGGCCGCGCCGTATTTGCGCGTGACCTCGCTGCCGGTGATGGTGCCGACGACGCGGTGAATATTCTTCACCGGGAGCTCGGCGATGACCTTCTCGCCGCGCTCGATGGCGGGCGCGCAGCGCTCGAGGAGCACGGTGAGGTCGAGCGACTTGTCGAGGCCGTGGTCCTGAGGCTGCTGGCAATAGCGGCCGACCTCGGGGCCGGTGTCGGGCGAGTAGAGCAGGCTGGAGAAGTCCATGCCCTTGGCCTTCCAATGGGTGATGGCTTTGCGCGGCTCGAGGCGATCGGTGCGGCCGACCATCTCGGCGACGGTGCGGAAGCCGAGCTGGGCCATGAGCTCGCGGACCTCCTGCGCGATGAAAGTCATGAAGTTCACGACGTCCTCGGGGCGGCCCTTGAACTTCTCGCGGAGACGCGGGTCCTGGGTGGCGACGCCGGCCGGGCACGTATTCAGATGGCAAACACGCATCATGATGCAGCCGGTGGCGACGAGCGCGGTGGTGGCGAAGCCGAACTCCTCGGCGCCGAGCAGGGCGGCCATGACGACGTCGCGGCCGGTCTTGAGCTGGCCGTCGGTCTCGACCGCGATGCGCGAGCGAAGGTTATTCAGCACGAGCGTCTGGTGGGTCTCGGCAAGACCGAGCTCCCAAGGCAGACCGGCGTGCCAGATGGAGTTCTGCGGGGAGGCGCCGGTGCCGCCGTCGTGGCCGGAGATGAGGACGACGTCGGCGTGGGCCTTGGCGACGCCGGCGGCGATGGTGCCGACGCCGACTTCGGCGACGAGCTTCACCGAAACGCGGGCGCGGCGGTTGGCGTTCTTGAGGTCATGGATCAGCTCGGCGAGGTCCTCGATCGAGTAGATGTCGTGGTGGGGCGGCGGGGAGATGAGGCCGACACCGGCGGTGGTGTGGCGGGTCTTGGCGACCCACGGATAGACCTTGGTGCCGGGGAGCTGGCCGCCCTCGCCGGGCTTGGCGCCCTGGGCCATCTTGATCTGGATCTCGCGGGCGTTGACCAGGTAGTTGCTCGTCACGCCGAAGCGGCCGGAGGCGACCTGCTTGATCGCGGAGTTCTTCGAGTCGCCCTTTTCGTTGGTCCAGGTGAAGCGCGCGGGGTCTTCGCCGCCTTCGCCGGTGTTGGACTTGCCGCCGATGCGGTTCATCGCGATGGCGAGCGTCTCGTGCGCCTCCTGCGAAATGGAGCCGTAGGACATGGCGCCGGTCTTGAATCGCTTGAGGATGGCTTCGACGGACTCGACCTCCTCGATCGGGATCGCGTCGGAGGGCTTGAAGTCGAGCAGGCCGCGCAGGGTGCAGAGCTCCTTCGAGGTGTCGTTGATCAGCCCGGTGTATTGCTTGAAGGTCTTGTAGTCGCCGGTGCGAACCGACTTCTGCAGAGCGTGGATCGATTCCGGGTTGAAGAGGTGGTATTCGCCGTCGGAGCGATACTTGAACTGGCCGCCGGCGGGGAGGGCGTGGTCGTTGACCTTGCGCTCGGCGAAGGCGGCGCGGTGGCGCATGAGCACCTCCTGGGCGATGACGTCGAGGCCGATGCCGCCGACGCGCGAGGGGGTCCAGGTGAAGTAGTGGTCGATGACGTCCTGGCGGAGGCCGACGGCCTCGAAGACCTGGGCGCCGCGGTAGGACTGGATGGCGGAGATGCCCATCTTGGACATCACCTTCACCACGCCCTTGGCGAGGGCCTTCACGAGGTTCTTGCAAGCGGTCTTGTGGTCGACGTTGGGCAGGAGTCCGTCGTGGATCAACTCGTCGATGGTCTCGAAGGCGAGGTAGGGGTTCACCGCGCTGACGCCGTAGCCGATGAGCGTGGCGACGTGGTGGACCTGGCGGGCCTCGCCGGTCTCGAGCACGAGCGAGACCTGGGTGCGAAGGCCTTCGCGGATGAGGTAGTGGTGCAGGCCGGCGACGGCGAGGAGCGCGGGGATGGGCGCGTGGTCCTTGGTGACGCCGCGGTCGGAGAGGATGAGGACGTTGACCTCGTTTTCCTCGATGGCGCGGCGGGCGAGGACGCAGAGCTCCTCCATGGCCTTGGCGAGACCCTTCTCGCCGCGGGAGACGCGGAAGAGGATGGGCAACGTCTCGACCTTGAGGCCGGGGAGCTGCATGCGGCGGATCTTGGCGAACTCCTCGTTGGTGAGGACGGGCCAGTCCAGCTCGAGGCGACGGCAGGCGGTGGCGCCGGGCTGGAGGAGGTTGCCCTCGGAGCCGAGGCGGGTCTCGGCGGAGGTGATGATCTCCTCGCGGATACAGTCGATGGGCGGGTTGGTGACCTGCGCGAAGAGCTGCTTGAAATAATCGTAGAGCAGGCGGGGCTTGTTCGAGAGGACGGCGAGGGGCGTGTCGTTGCCCATCGAGCCGACGCCCTCGACGCCGTCGCGGGCCATCGGGGTGAGGATGGCGCGCTCGTCCTCGTGGGTGTAGCCGAAGGCGAGCTGGCGCTGCTGGAGCGTGTCGCGGTCGGGCACGGGGAGGTCGGGCGCGGCGGGCAGGTCCTCGACGTGGACGAGGTGCTGGTTCAACCAATCGCGGTAGGGGAACTCGGCGGCGAGCTGGCGCTTGATCTCCTCGTCGGGGACGATGCGGCCCTGCTTCGTATCCACCAGGAACATACGGCCGGGCTGGAGGCGGCCCTTCTCGACGATCTCGGCGGCGGGGAACTCGAGCACACCGGCCTCGGAGGCGAGGACGACGAGGCCGTCCTTGGTGACGTAGTAGCGGGCGGGGCGGAGGCCGTTGCGGTCGAGGACGGCGCCGATCGAGTGGCCGTCGGTGAAGGTCATGGCCGCGGGGCCGTCCCACGGCTCCATGAGGCACGCGTGGTATTGGTAAAACGCGCGCCGGGTGTCGTCCATGGTCTCGTGGTTGGACCAGGGCTCGGGGATCATCATCATGACCGCGTGCGGCAGGGAGCGGCCGGCGAGGTGGAGGAGCTCGAGCGTGTTGTCGAACATCGCCGAGTCGGAGCCGTTGGGGTTGATGATCGGGAGGATCTTCGAGATGTCGTCGCCGAAGGCGTCGGAGACGAAGTGCGCCTGGCGGGCGTGCATCCAGTTGATGTTGCCGCGCAAGGTATTGATCTCGCCGTTGTGCGCCACGTAGCGATACGGATGGGCGCGGTCCCAGGACGGGAAGGTGTTGGTCGAGAAGCGGGAGTGGACCAGCGCGATGGCGGTGGTCATCGCGGGGTTTTGAAGGTCGGGGAAATACCTCGCGAGCTGCGTGGTGAGCAGCATGCCCTTGTAGACCATCGTGCGCGACGAGAGGCTCGGGAAGTAGACCATGTCGGCCCCGAGCAGGCCCTCGGAGCGGACCTCGGAGCCGGCGCGCTTGCGGACGACGTAGAGCTTGCGCTCGAAGGCGAGCTCGGTGGTCAGCTCGGCGGGGCGGCCGATGAAAATCTGACGGATGGCGGGCTCGCTGGCCTTGGCGGTGTCGCCGAGGTCGGAGTTGTCTGTCGGGACGGTGCGCCAGCCGAGGAATTCGAGACCCTCGCTCTGCACGACGGCGGCGATCTTCTCCTCGACCTTGCGGCGCTGGGTGGCGTTTTTCGGCAGGAAAACGAGACCGGTGCCGTAGTGGCCGGCGCCGGCGGCGGGGAGGCTGATGCGGGCCTTCTTGGCGGCATCGACGCAAAAGGCGTGCGGGACCTGGATCAGGATGCCGGCGCCGTCGCCGGTGTTGGGCTCGCTGCCGGCGGCGCCGCGGTGGTCGAGGTTTTCGAGCACCTGGATGCCCTTGCGCACGAGGTCGTGGGAGGCGCGGCCCTTCAGGTCGGCGACGAAGCCGACGCCGCAGGCGTCATGCTCGAACCAAGGATCGTAGAGACCTTGTTTGGCGGGGCGACCGAAGGCGGGCTTGCGAGCGGGGGCGGTGGAGGCGGGCACGGTGGGACGCGGGTTGTTCACGAAAGAAAGGGACGGGCGCTAAGGCGGGGAGGTTGGCGGAGAAAAGCCGGTGGGGTAAGAGGGCGGAGTATTGGTTTCCC